>Ga0256833_1000012_pt1 | contig 200062 bp, 203 predicted proteins | sample 356284metaG_FD_190535 | JGI IMG/M metagenome (GOLD analysis project Ga0256833, IMG submission 190535) | Hydrothermal vent microbial communities from Mid Atlantic Ridge, Atlantic Ocean - 356-284 | ecosystem: Environmental > Aquatic > Marine > Hydrothermal vents | place: Atlantic Ocean: Mid... | reverse complement strand
CAACGTCTTTTCCTTGAGCCGCCTCCTGACTCGGGGGCTGCTTCTGTGACGTACTCGAAAGAGAGATGCAATGATGAATTAATTGAAGAAATAGTCAATAAATAAATTATGTAAGCAAACTAAGGGGTATAACTCGAAAAAGAGGAATGTGGCTTTGTGATTATGATTGTAGTTGTTGTCGTTTGGCTTCTCTATGCTGTGGGCGTGGCTGGAAGAGAAGTGGAGTATTGCGGGGTTGTATGTAGATGGTGGTATGATGGGGGCGATGTGTGCGTGTTTTTGAGAGAGGGTTGTGGCTTTCCGGCTGGTGTGCGTGTGCTAGTGTTTGGGGGCGAGGCTGCGGGGGTCTGTGATTTTGCCGGTTGCTGCGGTTGCGGCGGCCGTGTAGGGGCTTGCTAGGTAGATGCGGGCTTTGGGGCTGCCCATTCTTCCGGGGAAGTTCCTGTTGCTCGTGGATACTACGGTTTCGTGGTCTCCTGCTACGCCCATGTGGGCTCCGAAGCAGGCCCCGCAGCCGGGCGGGGTGATTACGGCGCCGGCCTGGTGGAGTGTTTCGAGGGTTCCGTCGCGTAGGGCTTGGTGGTAGGTTTTCCTGCTGGCGGGTGTGACGATGAGCCTTGTGCCGGGTGCTACGCGTCTGCCGCGGAGGATGCGGGCGGCTGCGTGTAGGTCTTCTAGGCGGCCGTTGGTGCAGCTGCCTATGAAGACCATGTCTACTTCTTCTCCCTCGTGTTCTGTGACGGGGGCGGTGTTGTAGGGGGCTCCGGGCTTTGCGAGCATTGGCTGGAGGCTGGAGAGGTCTAGGGCTAGGGTGTCGTCTCCGGGCTCGGGCCGGGGCGGTGGCGGCGGCGGTGTGGGCGCCTGTGCCGTGGCGCCGCGGTGCCGGGCTAGCCAGGCCCGGGTCTCCTCGTCGTAGGGGAATATGCCTGCCTTGGCGCCGGCCTCTACCACCATGTTGGCTATCGTCGCGCGGTCGTGGAGTTTTAGGCCCCGGAGGTCGCCGGTGAACTCGATGCTCCTGTATATTGCGCCGTCTCCGCCGAGCACGCCTAGGAGGGCTAGGGCGGCGTCCTTGCCGGTGACGGCTGGGGGTAGGCGCCCCGTGGCCTCGACGTAGAGGGGGTGGGGGACGCGGAGCCAGAGCCTGCCGGCTGCGAGGGCGTAGGCGGCCTCGGTGCTGCCTATCCCGGTGGAGAAGGCTGCGAGGGCGCCGTAGGTGACTGTGTGGCTGTCGGCGCCGAGGACTAGCTGGCCGGGCCAGACGAGCTCCTCTAGGGCTATCTGGTGCATTATCCCGTCGCCGACGTCGTAGAGGCGGCAGTGCTTCCTGGCGGCGAAGCGGCGTAGCCTGCGGTGCCCGGTGGCGGCGGAGGGGCTGGGGGCGGGCGAGTAGTGGTCGAGGACTATTACGCCGCGGCTGCAGTCGGCGGCGTCGAGGGCGCCCGTCTCCTCTAGGACGCGGAGCGCGAGGAGCCCGGTGACGTCGTTCATGAGCACGAGGTCGGGCTCGACTACCACCACCTCGCCCCGCTCGGGGCGGCCCTCCACCGTCCTGGAGGCGATTATGTGCTCGGCCATGCTGGGCACCGTGCCTCACCCCCGCGGGGGGCAGGCTACGCGGCCGGCGACGCGGCGGCCGTACTCGAGGGTGGAGAGGCTGCCGCCCAGGTCGCGGGTGGCCTCGCCCCGGGCCAGGGTCTCCTCGACCGCCCTCTCCACTGCGGCGGCGGCGCCGGGGTAGCCGAGCCACCTGAGCATCCAGGCGGCGGAGAGTATCATCGCGGTGGGGTTGGCGGCGCCCTTCCCGGCTATGTCCCAGGCGGCGCCGTGGACGGGCTCGAAGAGGGCCTTCTCGTCGCCGAGGTTGGCTGAGGGGGCGAGCCCTATGCCTCCGGCGAGCTCCGCGGCGAGGTCGCTGAGTATGTCGCCGTACTGGTTCATGGTGAGGAGGACGTCTAGGCTGCCGGGCCTCCTCGCCAGGGCTATGGTGGCGGCGTCCACGTAGAGCTCGTCGACCTCCACGCCGGGCGCCGTCCTGGCTATCTCGTCCCTGGCCGCGTCGCGGAAGAGCCCGTCGGCGGCCCGGAGCACGTTGGCCTTGTGGACTATTGTGACGCGGCGCCTCCTCGCCTCCGCCAGCCTCGCGGCGAGCCTCGCCACCCTCCGGGACTCCGCCTCGGTGACCACCTTGACCGCGAACGCGGCGCCCGGGACGCTCCACTCGACGCCCGCGTAGACGTCCTCCAGGTTCTCCCTGACTATGAGTATGTCCATCTCTGCGAGCGGCCTGGTGCCGGGCAGCGTCCTGGCGGGCCTCAGGTTGGCGTAGGCGCCGAGGAGGCGGCGGAGCGGCACCACCACCTCCCCCGCCGTCTCCCCGACGGGGCCCTTGAGCACCGCGTCCGCCCAGCCCGAGGCGAGCCTACGGGTCTCCCCGGGGAGGGGCTCCCCCAGGCGCCTGGCGGCCCCGTCACCCGCCGGGGCCTCCCTGGTCTCGAGGACCGCGCCGCACCGGGACGCGGCGGCCCGGAGCGCGAGGAGGGCGGCCTCCACCACCTCGGGGCCGACCCCGTCTCCCCGGATGACGAGCACCCGTGGGGGGCGGCCCTCACGCCTCCATCTCGGCTCCAAGCCTCTGCAGCCTCGACGCGTAGTACTCCTCCACCCAGCGCTGGAGGGTGGACTCGTCGACCTTCTTCACCCTCGGCGCGTGCTCCTTGAGGCGGCGGAGGATGTGGTCGACTAGGCCCCTGGAGGGCTCGTAGCCCATGGCTTCGAGGGCGTGGGCGACGGCGGCGCGGCCGCTGTGGCGGCCAAGCACTATCCTCCTCCTGTTGCCCACCGCCTCGGGCGGCATGGGCTCGTAGGTGGCGGGGTTGGAGAGCACCCCGTGGACGTGGATGCCGGCCTCGTGGGCGAACGCGTTGAGCCCGGTGACGGGCTTGTTGGGCGGCAGCTGTACGCCGAACACCCTGGCCACCTCTCTCGAGACCCTTGTGAGCTGGTCTAGCCTCACGGAGGTCCTCGCGCCCATGAGGAAGTGGAGGGCTGCGACCACCTCCTCTAGGGCGGCGTTGCCGCCCCTCTCGCCGAACCCGTTGACGGTGACCTGGACGCCGTCCGCGCCGCCCTTCACGCCTGCCAGGGTGTTGGCCACGGCTAGGCCGAAGTCGTTGTGGCAGTGGACGTCTATCCTCACCCAGCCGGGGAGGGCCCTCCTGACGAGGGAGACCAGGGACTCCATGCGCCAGGGGGTGGCGGTGCCCACCGTGTCGGGTATGTTGATGTACCTTGCCCCGGCCTCCACCGCCGCCCTGTACACCTCTACGAGGAACGAGGGGTCGCTCCTGGTGGCGTCCTCGGCGGAGAAGAGGGCCTCGGCCCCGTAGCTCCTCGCCCTCTCCACTGCCTCGGCTGCGGCCGCGACCACCTCCTCCCTGCTCATGCGCAGCTTGTGCCTCATGTGGACGTCGCTGGTCGCTATGAAGACGTGGATGATGTCCGCCTCTGCCTCCGCGGCCGCGTCGACGTCCCTCGGGTTGGCCCTCGCCAGCCCCGCTACCCTAGAGTACTGGGCCTCCCTCCTGACCCTCCTCACGGTCTCGAAGTCGATGCGGGAGGAGGCGGGGAACCCGGCCTCTATCACGTCCACGCGGAGCCCGTCCAGGAGGCGCGCGACGTACAGCTTCTCCTCCAGGTCCAGCTCTATCCCGGGCATCTGGTCTCCGTCGCGGAGAGTGGTGTCGAACACCCTTATGCGAGTTCCAAGTTCCGGCTGCACCCCCGTGCCGCCTCTAGACGCTCCGTGGCACCGGCCGCCCACCGGCCGCCTAGATAAGCCTTTCCGCCACTGTTAAGCATGCGGGTTACCGTCTTAAACAGTGCCCCACCAGTGGGCCCCGTGACGCGAGCAGCAGCTGCGCCGGAGGTGGTCCAGTCGCCAAACATTTCCTAGACGGCTGCGGGGACGGCCCCCGCGTAGCCGACCACGCGGCCCGGGTCCTCCGCGAGCTAGGCGTAGACAGGGTGTTCGGCATAACCGGCGGCAGCATAATGGGGTTCTTCGACGCCCTGGCCCTCGAGGACGTGGAGATACTCGCCTTCCGCCACGAGCAGGGCGCCGCCCACGCCGCCGACGCCTACGGGAGGCTGACGCGCCGCCCCGGGGTGGTGCTCGCCACCAGCGGCCCCGGGGCAACCAACCTGGTGACGGGGCTGGCCAACGCCTACTTCGACTCCTCCCCCGTGCTCGCCGTGACGGGCCAGGTGCCGACCAGCGTGTTCGGCAGGGACGCGTTCCAGGAGACCGACATAGTCGGCGTCGTGGCGCCGGTGGCGAAGTTCGCCTACCAGGTGAGGAGGCCCAGCGAGGCCGGCCCGGCGCTGCGGACCGCGTACAGGCTCGCCTACGAGGGCCGCCCGGGGCCCACCCTGGTCGACTTCCCCAGGGACGTGCAGCTCGCCGAGTACCGGTGCGGCGCCGGCGAGCACGCCTACCTGCCGGTCGACTTCTCCAAGCAGCGGCCCCCTAGGCCAGACCCTGTGGCCGTGAGGAGGGCGGCGAGGCTGCTCGCCTACGCGGCTAGGCCGGTGCTGCTGGTCGGCAACGGCGTCTACTGGTCCAGGGCCTGGGGCGAGGTGCTCCGCCTGGCCGAGCTGCTCCAGGCGCCGGTGGTCACCACGCTGCCGGGGAAGAACGCGGTGCCCGCCAGCCACCCGCTCGTGATGGGCCCGGCGGGGATGCATGGCAGGCTCGAGGCGGACGCGGCGCTGGCGAACGCGGACGTCGTGCTCGCCGTGGGGACGAGGTTCTCGGACCGCACGGTGGGCAGGTTCGGGCCCGAGCTGCGGGAGAAGAAGATAATCCACGTGGACCTGGACAGGAGCGAGCTCGGCAAGAACGTGGAGCCCACCGTCGCCATCCACGCCGACGCGGCCGCGGCGCTGCGGGCCCTCCTCCGTGAGCTGCCCGCGGTGCCCAGGAGGGACCCGGGGTTCCTCGACTGGCTCCGGTGGATACGCAGCCGCTACGAGGAAGCCATGGAGGCGTGGGCGAGGAGGCTGAGGAAGCTGGCGCCCTGGAAGGTGCTCCGCGCGCTGCGCGAGGTGGCGCCCCCCGACACGGTGACGGTGACCGGGGTGGGGAGCCACCAGATGTGGGCGGAGCAGCACTGGGACGTCTACGTCCCCGGCACCTGGCTGACGAGCGCCGGGCTGGGCACGATGGGGTTCTGCCTCCCGGCGGCGCTCGGGGCCAAGGCTGCTGCCCCGGAGCGGCCCGTGCTCTGCCTGGACGGCGACGGCAGCTTCCAGATGACCATGAACAACCTGGCCCTGGTGCGGGACTACAACCTCCCCGTGACGGTGGTGGTGTTCGACAACCGGGCGCTGATGCTGGTGAAGCACTGGCAGATATACCTCTACGACCGCAGGATAGTGGCGACGGAGCTCAGCAGCCGCCCCGACTTCGCCAAGATAGCGGAGGCCTACGACATAGAGGCGGTGAGGCCGTCCAGCCTCAACGAGGTGAGGAAGTGGGCCGACTGGTCGATAAGAAACCAGGAGCCCCTCCTCATGGTGATAGACGTCGACAGCGAGGAGGACATCGTCCTGCCCTGGGTGAAGCCGGGCGACTGGCTCACGGAGGCGGTGAAGCCGCCCGGCCTCGAGGACCTCGACCTGGTCTACAGGGAGCCCGCGGCGGCGGAGGCGAGGACAGGGTGAGCCAGGGCATCCACCTGGTCGAGGTAGAGGCCTGGAACAGCCTCGACACGCTCGTGAGGATAGTCAACACGGCGCGGAGGGCCAGGCTCGCCTACCGCGAGGTGAAGGCAGTGCTCGGCCCCGAGGGGCTGGTGAGGGTGCTGCTCGTAGCAGAAGGCGACGACGCCGAGGCCGCCTGGCTGGCCGCCAAGCTGGAGAGGCTACCCGAGGTCTACAGCGTCGAGCACCGCGTCCGCCAGGCCGGCGGGGAGCTGCCCCCGGCCTAGCCTCTCATCCATTTCTTCCCAGCATGGCCGCCGCCCCCGCCACTGTGGCCGGGGGGTCTCCAGGCCAGACAAGGGGGTGTGGCTTTGGCTTGGCTCGCGTGGTCCGCGACGAGGAGGTCTCGCTCGCCCCGCTCGAGGGCCGGAGGATAGCCGTCCTGGGCTATGGCAGCCAGGGGAGGGCCCAGGCCCTCAACCTGCGCGACAGCGGCCTCGACGTCGTGGTCGGGGTGAGGCGTGGGGGCCCCAGCTGGGAGAGGGCTAGGAGGGACGGGATGGAGGTCTACGAGATACCCGACGCCGTGGCCCAGGCGGACGTGGTGATGATGCTGCTGCCGGACATGGTGCAGCCCCGGGTATGGGAGGAGCAGGTCCGCCCCAGCCTGAGGAGCGGCGCCGTGCTCGACTTCGCCCACGGCTTCACGGTGCACTATGGGCTGGTTAGGCCGCCGCCGGGGGTCGACGTGGTGATGGTGGCGCCGAAGGGGCCTGGGAGCCTGGTGCGGGAGGAGTTCCTCCGCGGCCGCGGCGTCCCGGCGCTGGTGGCTGTGTGGAGGGACCACAGCGGCCGCGCCTGGGACACGGCGCTGGCCCTGGCGAAGGGCATAGGCGCGACGAGGGCCGGCGTGATAAGGACGACTTTCAGGGAGGAGACGGAGACCGACCTCATAGGGGAGCAGACGGTGCTCGTCGGCGGCCTGGTCGAGCTGATAACGAGGGGGTTCGAGACCCTCGTCGGCCTCGGCTACCAGCCCGAGGTGGCCTACTTCGAGGTGCTCAACGAGGCCAAGCTCATAATGGACCTCGTCTGGAGGCACGGCGTCGTCGGCATGCTGGAGAGGGTGTCGGTGACGGCCAGGTACGGGGGCCTCACGGTGGGGCCGAGGGTCCTCGGGGACGAGGTCGCCGCAAGGATGAGGGAGGCCGCGGAGAGGGTTAGGAGCGGCGAGTTCGCCAGGGAGCTGCTCGAGGAGCACCGCTCCGGCATGAGGAGGCTAGAGGCGCTCATGGAGGAGAGGAGGAGGCACCTCCTCGAGAGGGTCGGCCGGGAGGTAAGGAGGCTGGTCTTCGGCGACGGGGAGGGGGCTTGACGCGGCTACGGAGCGCCGAGGTACGGGAGGGCCCGCTGCGGGCGCCCCACCGCAGCCTCATGGCGGCCGCGGGGCTGCCGCCCGAGGACGTGAGGGACACGGGCAGGCCCCTCGTAGGCGTGGTGGTTACCTATTCGAGCATCGTGCCGGGCCACGCCCACCTGGACCGCGTCGCGGCCGCCGTGGCCGAGGGGGTTGTGGAGGGCGGCGGGCTCGCCGCGGTCGCCGCCGCGGGCTCGGTCTGCGACGGGATAGCGATGGGCCACGAGGGCATGAGGTACAGCCTCCCCATGAGGGAGAACGTGGCGGACGCCGTGGAGGCCTTCGCGGAGGCGCACCGCCTAGACGCGGTCGTGGTGGTGACCAGCTGCGACAAGATGCTCCCCGGCGCCCTCCTCGCCGCCGCCAGGCTCGGCGGGGAGATACCCGTCTACGTGGCCAACGGGGGCCCCATGCTGGCGGGCCGGCTCGGCCCCGGGGGGCGCCGGGTGGCTCTGGGCCACGTGTTCGAGGCCGCCGGGCGCGCCGCCAGGGGCGAGGCCGGTGCCGAGGAGCTGCGCCTGCTCGAGGAGGCCGCCCTCCCGGGGCCGGGGAGCTGCGCAGGCCTCTACACGGCCAACACGATGGCGCTCGCCGCGGAGGCCATGGGGCTCATCCTCCCCGGGGGCTCCACTGCGCCGGCCGTGTCGGCGGAGAGGCTCTGGGTGGCGAGGCGCACCGGGAGGCTCGCGGCCCTGGCGGCGAGGAGGGGCTGGCGGGCCTCCATGTTCGTAAACAAGCGGTCCCTCATGAACGCCTTCGCCGTCGACGCCGCCGCCGGGGGCTCCACCAACACGCTGCTACACCTCTCCGCCCTGGCCGCCGAGGCCGGCATAGAGCTGGACCAGGGCGAGCTGGAGGACCTCTTCTCCCGGACCCCCTGGCTGGTGGACCTGGAGCCGGGGGGAAGCGGCTTCATGGAGGACCTCCACTACGCCGGCGGCGTCCCCGCGGTCGCCCACCAGCTGGCCCGGCTGGGCCTCTTCGACGCCGACGCCCCCGCGGCGACCGGCAGGCCCTGGAGGAGCCACCTCCGCCCGCCCCTCGGCGCCGCGGTGCGGCCCCCTGCTGCGCCGCTGGCGCCGCGCAGCCCCCTGACCCTGCTCCGGGGCAGCCTCGCGCCCCGCGGAGCGGTGGTGAAGGCGGTGAGGGTGGGGCGCCGCCGCCTCTGCGGCCCCGCGGCGGTGTTCGACCGGGAGGAGGACGCCGTGGAGCACTTCCGCCGCGGCGCGGTGGAGCCGGGGAGCGTGATCGTGGTCCGCTACGAGGGGCCCCGCGGGGGGCCGGGGATGAGGGAGATGCTGCAGCTCACCAGCCTAGTCTACGGCGCCGGCATGGGGGACGAGGTGGCCGTCGTCACCGACGGGAGGTTCAGCGGCGCGACCAGGGGCCTGATGGTTGGCCACGTGTCGCCCGAGGCGGCCGCGGGCGGCCCCATAGCCCTCGTGGAGCCGGGGGACGAGGTCTGCGTCGACCTGGACCGGCGCCGGCTGGACCTCCTGGTCGAGCCCCGGGTGCTGGAGGAGCGGCGCGCCGCGTGGAGGCCGCCGGCGTGGTGGGTGGAGCGGCTCGGGGCTCTCCGCCGCCGCGGCGGGCTCCTCTACACGTATAGCCTGCTGGCCTGCAGCGCCGACCAGGGTGGGGCCCGGCGTTGTCCCGCGGGATACGGGTGAAGGGCTACGCGCTGGTGCTCGGCGACAACGTCGACACGGACACGATTATCCCGTCCAGGTTCCTCCACAGCACCGACCCCTCCTACCTGGCCTCCGGCGTGTTCTCCAACACGCCCGGGATACGGGGGAGGCTCGACAGGCTCCCCCGGCCGGTGGTGATAGTGGCGGGGAGGGGCTTCGGCTACGGCAGCAGCAGGGAGCACGCGGTGATAGCGCTGCGCGCCGCCGGCGTCGAGGCGGTCGTGGCGGAGAGCTTCCACAGGATATTCTACCGCAACGCGGTCAACAACGGCCTCCTCGTCGTCGAGGCGCCTGGGGGGCTCCGCGCCGCCGCCAGGGACGGCGACCCGGTGGAGGTGGAGGCGGGCGAGGAGGCCACGGTGATACGCCTCGGGGGCCGCGTGTTCCACGCGCCCGGCCTCCCGGCGATGGTTCTGGAGCTGCTCTCCTCCGGCGGGCTCAGGGAGGCGCTGCGCCGCCTAGCCCAGGGAGGGGGAGCCGGCGCCGCTGGGAGCCTTAATTAGGAGCTCCCGGCCTGTCCTATCCTTACGTGCTGCCTCGGGAGGCTCCGGGGAGCTAGGCGGCGGGCGTTGCCGCCACAGCTGTGACGGACGGTGCCCCGTTTTGCGGAGCCTTCGCAGCCTCTGGGTGCTGCTGGTGGCGTCGGGGCTCCAGCCTGTCGCCCTCCCCAAGCCCAGGATAAGGGAGATGCACGACCTCGAGGTCAGGTACAGGGGCCGCCACGTCGCCCACGTGAGGGTGTTCCTGGGGAGGAAGCCCTACTACCGGGGATGGGTCGAGGTCTACAACGTGGACTGGGGGCTGGCCAAGGGCCCCCTGGAGAGGCTGATAGCGGCGAGCGTCTACCGGGCCCTGGAGCCCGGGGAGACGATATTCTTCGAGTACGTGGGCGACTGGGTTACTATGAGCCAGCTGGAGAGGGGCGTGCCGCCCGAGGAGACCCGGCTGGGCAGGGTCCTGGCGTCTGTGGGGTTCACCTCGATAGAGGACATGTACTACCCCGAGGGCTTCATGGAGGGTGGGCCAAAGCTGCGCGCCCATAAGCCTCTCCGCGAGCAGCGCCGCCACCGGGCCCCTCCGGGGGAGGGCGGGGAGTAGCGCCGCAGCAGTCCACCCCGGCCGCCCTCACCGCGCGGGATAGGAGCGCGGCGGCCTCCTCCACGGCGCCGGCGTCGAGGAGCCGCCTCGCCTCCCCCAGCGCCTCGCCCAGCTCCCTGGCGCCGCGCAGGCCCCGCGGCTTGGAGAAGTAGGCCGCGGCGGCCGCGTTGTAGGCTCTCCTCGCGAGCTCCCTCCTCGTCTCCTCGTCCTCGCTGCCGGCGGCGAGCCAGCCCAGGTACCTGGCGGCCATCTCGAGCAGCGCCGCCGCCCGTAGGCCGCGCCTCCTCCACCCGGGGTTCCTCTCCTCCAGGGCCAGTGCCAGCGTCTCCACCGCCGCCTCCTCCAGGCAGAGGCGCCGGCTCCAGACCGGCTCCCCCGCGCAGCCCGAGGCGTATGCGAGCGCCTCCGCGAGGGAGGCGGGTAGGACCACGACCAGGCCGTGCCTCCACTCCGCCATCTCGGCCAGGCCTCCACAGGTGGGGGCACACTTGGCGCCGCGGCCGCCGCCGGCACCCGGCCGGAACTACTCTGCCGGGGCTAGGCGGGATAGCAGCTCCCGCAGCCTCCTCCTCACCTCCCTCATCCGCGCTGCGTAGAGGTCGCCCCCATGGGAGTCCATCACCACCGTGAGGGGGCCGAAGCCGCGGACGCGGAGGAGCCACACCGCCTCCGGGGCGCCCAGCTCCTCGAGCCAGTAGACGGCCTCAACCCTCTCCACGGCGTCCGCCGCGAGCACCGCCGCGCCGCCCGTGAAGACCGCGTAGACGGCGCCGTGCTCCACGAGCGCCCTCCTCGTGGCCTCCCCCATGCCGCCCTTCCCTATTATCATCCTGACGCCGGTGAGCTCGACGAACCTGGGCTCCAGGGGCTCCATCCTCATGCTCGTCGTCGGCCCGGCGGCCACCACCACCCAGCGGCCGCCCTCCCGGCGCACCACGGGGCCAGAGTGGTAGACCGCCAGCCCCCGGGTCTCGAAGGGCAGCCTCCCCCCGGACTCGAGGAGGGAGACTATCCTGCGGTGCGCCTGGTCCCGGGCGGTGAAAACGAGGCCGTCCAGGTAGACCACGTCGCCGGCGCGGAGGCTCCTCGCCTCCTCCTCGGAGATGGGGGTGGAGAGCCGGTGGACGCGGGGCTCCAAGACGCCTACCCCTCCACGGGGCCCCGCCGGGGCCTCGTGCCGAGCCTCCTCATCAGCAGCCTCGCCGCTATCACCAGCGGGTCCCAGACGGGCGACACCTTCGGCATGTAGCCCAGGTCGAGGCTGAACAGGTCCCAGACGGTCGCCCTGTTCATTAGGAGCGCCGCCACCACGTTCACCCGCCAGAAAGCGGTCTCGTCGCCCACCGCCTGGGCGCCGAGAAGCATCCCCGTCTCCTCGTCCGCTATCACCTTGAGCGCCACGCGGCCGCCGCCCGGGATGTAGGCGGCCCTGGTGCGGGCGGCCAGCTTGGCGGCCACCGGGCGGAAGCCCTCCCTCTCGGCCTGCCGCGTGTTGAGACCCGTCGCCGCCACCACGGTGCCGAAGGCCTCGGTGACGCTGGTCCTCACTATGCCCGGGAACACGGCCTCCCCTCCAGCTATGTTCGTCCCGGCGACGAAGCCCATCTTGTTCGCGGCGGGCGCCAAGGGGACCCAAACCGGCTTGCCGGTGAGGAGGTCCCTGGTCTCCGCCACGTCGCCTACGGCGTAGACCTCCGGCCTGCTGGTCTGCATCCACTCGTTCGTCCAGACGGCGCCGGTCTCGCCTATCCTCAGGCCCGCCTTCTCGGCCAGGGCGCGGTTAGGCGCGACGCCTATCGCGACTATGAAGGCGTCGGCCTCGACGCTGCTCCCGTCGCTCAGCACGGCCCTCCTGACCCGCCCGCCCTCGGCCTCGAACCTCTGCACCGCCACGCCGAGGCGGAGCTCGACCCCGTTCTCCTGGAGCGGCGCCGCCGCCTCCTCGGCCATGTCGGGGTCCAGGACCGCGGGGAGAACAGAGGGCATCATCTCCACCACTACCGGCCTCCGCCCGAGCCTCCTAACCGCCTCGCTGACCTCGTAGCCGATGTAGCCCGCGCCTATGATGGCGACGGTCCTCACCCGGTCGCGCACCAGGTAGCCCCTTATCCTGTCCGCGTCGTCGAGGCTGCGCAGCACGAAGAAGTTCTCGTAGCCCAGCAGCTCCCTCCACGGCCCCGGCACCTTGGGGACGGCGCCGGAGGCGAGCACCAGGTAGTCGTACTCGTAGACGCCCTCCTCGCCGCCGCGGCGCCGTAGCCGCAGCCTCCTCTCCCCGGGCTCCACGTCGACGACCTCGGTGTAGAGCCTCACATCTATACCACGCTTCTCCACGAACTCGCTCAACGGGTAGTGGACTAGGTCGTCGAGCCTCTTCACCTCGCAGCCAATATAGTACGGCGTCCCGCAGAGCGCGAAGCTCACCCAGCCGCCCTTCTCGAACACCACGACCTCGGCCCGGTCACGCATAAGGCGCTTCACGCGGCTAGCAGCGGACATGCCCGCCGCTCCGCCGCCCACAACCGCCACACGGACACGCTCCAACACGCAGCCACCCCGCGGAGAAGGAGGGGCATAGCCTCTAGAGGCGCGGCCGCCCTCCCCCAGAGGGGGAAAACCGGCACCGCCCAGGGGAAAAATAGGGAGGGGCCCCTGGCTAGCCCTCCCTCCCCAGCCTGACGGGTATCTCCGCCGAGTCGCGGATGTGGAGATCCAGCTGCGGGTAGGGTATCTCTACCCCGTAGCGGTCCAGCTGGCGCTTCACAGCGGTCATGAGAGCCGTCCTGGTCGTGAACCATACCTGGCTGGGGGCCCAGCACCTGGCGTTCAGCACTATCGCCGAGTCGGCGTAGTCCTCGACGAACACCTCGGGGGCGGGGTTCACGAGGCAGAACGGGTGCTCCTCGATCAGGGCCCTCAGGGCCTCCAGGGCCTTGTCTAGATCAGCGTCGTAGCTCACGCCTATCCGCAGCTCAACCCTCCTGGCCCTGGTACGGGCGTAGTTGGTTATGCTCGCACTATAGATGCTGGAGTTCGGCATCCGCACTATGTAGCCGTCCCAGGTCCTTATCCTCGTGGACAGGAGGTTTATGTCGACCACTATCCCGCTGACGCCGCCCACGCTCACAGGGTCGCCGACGCGGAGCGGCTGCTCGACCAGCAGGAACATGCCGCTAACCAGGTTCGACACGGCCTGCTGCGACGCCAGGCCCACCACGAGGCCGGCGAAGCCGCCCGCAACCAGCAGGCTGCCGAGGCTCACCCCGAAGGGCGCGGCCGCGCCCAGCACCCCGAGGCCCACGATGCCGTAGAACACGAGGTTCTCCAACGGCTTGTAGACGTGGCTGGGCAGGCGGTGCTCAAGGCTCCTCCTCATAACCCTCCTCACGAGGAAGGCCAGCGCCACCGAGGCGAGTATCGCCGCGGCAGCCACCAGCAGCTTCTCCGCGTTAGCGGTAACCCTGCCCACAACCCCCCGCGTGAGGTTCCCCGCGTCCACCAAGGCGCCGGCCACCCGTCTAGGGCCTAGGCAGCGGCGCCGAGAACACCGGCGCCAGCAGGGCCAGCCTCCTGCCGCGCTGAGCCAGCCCCAGCCCCTCCACGGGGGCCTCCTGGCCGGCCTTAACCTCCACCAGGGAGCCCCTCACAGCCGCCTCCATGCGGGGATAGTAGAGCCTGCCCTCGGCGTCGGTGTACAGGGGGAGCCCCACCGCGTAGAACCCCACGCCGGGCAGCAGGGCAGGCTCCCCCACAACGTCGACGGCGACATAGGCGAGCCCCGGCGCCCGCTCCAGCACGCCCAGCTCCTCGGCCACCGGCCCCCGGTGGTGGCGGCACACGCTCCCCCCCACCACGTCGCCCACAAGCGTGTACTTCACCCTCAGGGGGGACACGTAGGCCACCACCGTGCCGCCCGCCGCCACGGCGACCTCGTAGGGGGCCAGCGCCCAGAGCCTCCGCACGCCCCTCCCCGGGTAGACGAAGGGCTCCTCGAACTCGACGAAGACGCAGCCCGAGAGCCTCGTGGGCCGGTTGAACGGCGCCACGGGCTCCAGCAGCACCTCCCCCAGGTCCCCGGGGGCGCGGACACGGCTACAGCCGTGGGGGTCGCAGGCCTCTACGACGCCGTCCTCGCGGAACGAGACGCGCGCCTCGCCTATCTCCTCCACTCCTCCCCGGGGGAGCCGCCTAGGGTAGACGCGGGCCCCCGCCCCGCCGCCTCCTCGGCGGAGAAACGACACCCCCGCTATCCTCCCCCAGGAGGCGCCTCCGGGGAGCCACGTGGCGGGTGAAAGCCTCTACCCCCGCCGCCGCGGCGGCGCAGGGGGCCCGGCCTCGAGGCCCAGCCTCTCCGCAACCCCCCTGGCCGCCAGTATGCCGGTGGCGGCCGCCACGTTGATGCCCCTGCTCAGCCCGGCGCCGTCGCCGGCGGCGTAGAGGCCCTCCACGCTGGTCTCCATGGTGGCCGGGTTGACGCGGACGCGGAGGCTGTAGTACTTCACCTCGGGCGCGTAGAGGAGGGTGTGCTTGCTCCACACGCCGGGCGCGAGGTCGTCGAGCCTCTCGAGGCCCTCGAGTATGTCGGTCAGCACCCGGTGGGGGAGCGCCATCGCTATGTCGCCGGGGGTGACGCTGCGCAGCGTGGGCTCAACCACGCTCCTCGAGACGCGGTCCCAGGTGCTCCTCCTGCCCGCGGTCAGGTCGCCGAGCCGCTGGAGCAGGGGCCTCCCTCCCCCCAGCTTGGTAGCCATGCGGGCTATGCTCCTCCCGTACTCCAGGGGGTCCTCCATGGGGTCCGTGAGCTTTATCGTGACCAGGAAGGCGAAGTTCGTGTTCCTGCTCCTCCGCCCGGCGAAGGTCTCCCCGTTGACGCCGACCAGGCCCTTCTCGTAGTACTCCTCGACGACGAAGCCGCCCGGGTTGGTGCAGAAGGTGCGGACACGGTCATCATAGGTCCTGGTGTGTATTATGACCTTGGGGTCCCAGACGACGCCCGTCAACGGCTCCATCACCGTCCGGGGCACCTCCACCCTGACCCCCACGTCCAGCGGCCCCGGCTCCACCTCGAGGCCGAGCCTCCTCGCCTCCCCCGCGAGCCACCTGGCCCCGCTCCTCCCCGGCGCCAGCACCACGGCGTCGGCCTCCAGCCAGCCCCTGTTGGTGGCGAGCCTGAAGCCGCCCCCGCTGCCCTTCTCGACCCTCTCCACCCGGGTCAGTGTGTGGACCTCGACCCCGCTGCCCCGGAGGTAGTCCTCCATCGCCGCTATCACCTTGGCCGCGTTCTCCGTCCCCATGTGGCGCTGCCTTATCGGCACAAACTTGGCCCCCGCCTTCACCGCCAGCCTCTCCAGCTCGGCCACGCGGCCCGGGTCGGGCTCGAACAGCCTCTCCCTCGGCGCCCCGAAGGCCACGAAGACCTCGTCGACGGCCTCGACGAGCCTCATCGCCTCCTCCCAGCTCCCCAGGAGCCTGTCCAGGTCCCCGCCGACGTCCGGCCTCAGGTTGATTATCCCGCTGCTCAGGGTCCCGGCGCCGCCGACGCCCTGCAGCAGGTGGCAGGGCCTACAGTAGGCGCACCTACCCGTCTCCCGCAGGGGGCACCTCCTCGCGGCCGCAGGCAGCCCCGCGTCCAGCAGCGCCACACGGGCCCGCCCCCTAGCGGCCTCCCCGGAGAGCCAGAGGGCGGCGAACAGGCCGGCCGGCCCAGCCCCAACGATCGCCACGTCGTACCTCCTGGGCGCCAACACGCGCCACCCCCGCTCCGCCGGCGCTACTCGAGCCCCAGCTCCCTGGAGCGGTCAACCACGCAGCCCACGTCCTCCCCCGTCCCCACCATAGACACCGGGGCGCCCACCTCCTCCTCCACCCAGCGGAGCCACCTCCTAGCCTCCACGGGGAGCCCATCCCAGCTCCTAGCGCACCTAGCACCCGGGAAGAGGACGTCCAGCTTCGTCACCGCGACATCGGTGGCCGAGTTGGCCCTCACAGCCCTCCTCGCCAGCTCCGGGGAGAACGGGGCAGCCCTCCTCGGCCTCCCCGTGACGGTCCCGTACTCCACCCAGCCCCGCTCCTCGGCCTCCCCGCGCCCCAGCTCGCCCGGCAGCGGCCCGCCGCCAACACGGGTCACGAACGCCTTGAACACCACCGTCACCCTGCCCGCGTGCCGGGGCCCCAGCCCCGCCTCGCTGAGCGCCGCCGAGGCGGTGGTGTCGCGGCTCGTCACGTAGGGGTAGGTGCCGTGGTAGAGGCTCAGCCAGTAGCCCTGCGACGCCTCCACGAGGACGCGCTCCCCCGCCTCCACCGCGTCCAGCAGCATCGACTGCGTGTCGGCCAGGAACCCCCGCAGCTCCTCGTAGCCCCCCGCGGGCCGGAGGCGGCGGAGCACCCTGTCAACCATCGCCGCCCCCACGCCGGTCCCCGTGGAGCCTATATGGTTCATCAGGTAGGGGTCGCTCCTCTCCCTCTCAACATGCTCGTCCGTGATGACCCCCGTCGCCGGGTCGAGGAAGAGCCTACCCTCCAGCCGGTACCCCCGGGCCTCCTCCAGGAAGACACGGAGGTGGACGAGGGCCCCACGGGCTAGGAGGAGCACAGTGGAGGGCTCGACGAGCGCGCTCGGCACAGCCCTCAGCCGGTACACCCTCCCCGAGTCCACCACGGTGTGGCCCGCGTTGGTCGCCCCGGTGCGGACAGCGTACCTGGGCCGGTAGGCGCGGGCCAGGTAGGCCGCTATCTTCCCCTTACCCTCGTCCCCGAAGAAGCCGCCTACCACCACGTGCGCGGCCACGGGTTCCCAAGCTTCTTGGGTGGGAGCCCGGTGGGACACGGCTTTAAGGCTCTTACCCTCAACGCCGCCACGGCGCCAAGTTAACGCGGCCGATGCAAAAACACGCCCGCGGCGGGAGGAGACGGGCAGCCCCCGAGACGGCACCCGGTAGAAGCAAAGTAGAAACAACAGTGCAGACAGAGGCAGGGGGCCCAGCCACCCCGGGGCAGGGAAAAAAGGGACGAGCAGAGAGCCGGCCCGCGGCCGGCGGCTACTGGAGCTTCATGTTCCAGGTGAAGCTGTCGCTGCTGTAGTGGTAGACGCCGGCCAGCTCCCAGGTGTACTTGCCGTTCTTCTCGGTCACCACGTAGAGGTTGTAGTCGGCGAACGCCCTGTCGCCGGCCTTGTCGAGCACTATCCAGCCGGTGGCGCCGAAGTAGTTGTAGGCCACGTCGGGCAGTATGTTCTTTATCGCCTCGCCGCTGTACTTCTGGGTCACCGCTATGCTGAGTGCAGCCACCCAGGCGGCGTCGTAGGCGGCGAGGGCGTAGGTGTCGGGCTCGCGGCCCAGCATCTTCTTCAGCTCAGCCACTATCCTGTCATACTTCTGGCTCTTGGTGGCCGCGAATATCGGGTTCAGGAACTTGACCTCGGCGGCGAACTTGGCGGCGACGGGGTTCTTGAGCAGCTCGGCGAGCAGGGCGGTGCCGTCGCTGCCGAACCACTGCACCTTCTTCAGCACGTCGTACTGGCTCGCCGTGGTGAACACCTGGACGACCTCGTTGAAGCCTATGTAGACGACGGCGACCTTGTCGGCGCCGTACTTCTGGACGGCCTGCTGCACCTTCTGGGCCAGCTGGTCGACCTCGTTAGCGAACTCCTTGGCCTTGGGGTCGTACCTGGGGCCGTCGATGACCTCTATGCCCAGCTTCTGGGCCTCCTTCTTGACCGCTTCGTGGAGGCCGTCGCCCCAGGCGTCGCCACGCCACATTATCACTATAGCCTTCTTGCCGAAGTACTTAGCCATCTTGGCTATCACGGGGCCCTGTATGTTGTCGGTGGGGCAGAACCTGAATATGTAGTCGCCGGGGATGGCCAGGCTGGGCGCAGTGCTGCTCTGGCTTATCACCACTATCTTGTTCTGGTCGGCGTAGCTCTTTATCTGCTTGACCTCGGCGCTGGTCTGGGGCCCTATCACCACCTTTATGCCCTTAGCCGCCAGCGCCTGGAGCTTCTGCAGGGCCACCTCGGGCTTGGTCTCAGTGTCCTCTATGACTATCTTTATCCTGAACGGCGCGCCCGCCTTCTCCAGGAACGCGTTGATGTCCTTCTGGGCCAGCTCGAGGGCGGCCTTGCTGTTCTCGCCGTAGCTGGCCAGGTCGCCGGTCAGGGGGAGGAGGGCGCCGATCTCGATTGTGCCGCTGACTCCGCCGCCCGCCTGCGTCGTCTGGACCTGCTTGGACGTGGTTGCCGCCGGCTGCGTCGCCGCCGGCGAGGTGGCCGCGGGGCTACTGGTGGTGGCTGCGGCGGGGCTGGTGGCGGCGGGGCTCGCGGTGGTGCCGCCCTTGCCGGCTATCATGAAGGCCGCGGCGGCCACGACTATTATGGCCACTACCGCGCCCGCGATTAGGGCCTTGTTCTGCGCCACGTTTCAACACCTCCTATGCTATGTGGTTCTCCCTGTCCGCGGCCCGGTGGGCCGAATAACTCCGGCTCCCACCTCTGTGGCACTTTATAAGCGTAGGGTTCTGTGTGATAGAAAACGCGGTATGCTCTAACCGGTATTCCACAGTGTTTGTCGTGGGCAACATTGAAAAGGGGAGCCTCCCGCCACTGTGCCCCTCCAAACCCGTGAGCAAGGAGATGAGGCAGAGCACCCGCGTAGCCTTGCTAACAATGGGCAGGGCAGTGCCCTGCTCCACGCAGCCCGCAGTCCTCGACGGCAACGCCCAGGGGGTGGTGGCGTAGCCTTGGCTGCGGTGGCCTCTGCGGCCGGGGCGGCGGCCGCGCCGGGCGGGGATGTGGTGCTCGAAGCCAGGGACATTGTGAAGAGGTTCGGCGGCCTCGTCGCAGTGGACCACGTCTCGGTCAAGATAAGGCGGGCCAAGCTGACGCTACTGATAGGCCCCAACGGGAGCGGCAAGTCCACGCTGCTCAACGTGATAAGCGGCTTCTACCGCCCGGACGCCGGCCGCGTGATATTCGAGGGCCGCGACGTGACAGGCCTGCCTCCCCACGATCTCTACCACCTGGGCCTCGCCAGGACCTTCCAGGTCCCCCAGCCCTTCTACCGGCTCACCGTGCTCGAGAACGTCCTTCTCGCGGCCCCGGGGCACCCGGGGGAGAGCTTCGCCGCCCCCCTGCGCCGCCTCGCCTGGCTGAAGAAGGAGGAGGAGCTGGTCGAGAAGGCCTTCGAGATCCTCCGTCTCGTCAACCTCATCCACCTCTGGGACCACCCCGCGGGGATGCTCAGCGGGGGCCAGATGAAGCTCCTCGAGATAGCCCGCACCCTCATGAGCGGCGCCAAGCTCCTCCTCATGGATGAGCCTATTGCGGGCGTCAACCCGACCCTCGCCCACCAGATACTGGACTTCATAACGAGGCTGAAGAGGGAGAGGGGGATAACCTTCTTCATAATAGAGCACCGGCTCGACATAGCGATGCAGTACGTGGACTACGTGTACGCGATGGCCCGGGGCAGGCTCATAGCCGAGGGCCGCCCCGAGGAGGTCGTCTCCAACCCGCTCGTAATAGACAGCTACCTCGGAGGCTGAGAGCCTTGGCGAGCCTCGTCCTGGAGAAGGTGAACGCGGGCTACGGCCGCCTACAGATACTCTTCGATGTCTCCTTCCAGGTTCCCGACCGCCAGATAACGGTGGTGGTGGGCCCCAACGGGAGCGGCAAGTCAACCACCCTGAAGGCTATATTCGGCATAGCCAACGTCTACAGCGGCAGGATAGTCTTCGACGGGGAGAATATCGCCGGCCAGCCGCCCCACAGGATAGCGAAGAAGGGCATAGCCTACGTGCCGCAGACGGACAACGTGTTCGCGAAGCTGACAGTCGGGGAGAACCTGAAGATGGCCGGCTACGGGTTCCCCGAGGACCAGATAAGGGACCGGGTCGAGGAGGTCCTCGAGATGTTCCCTATCCTGCGGGAGAGGCTCGGCCAGAAGGCCGGCACCCTGAGCGGCGGCGAGCGCCAGATGCTCGCGATAGCTATAGCCCTGATAAGGAGGCCAAAGCTCATGATGTTCGACGAGCCCACGGCCGCGCTGGCGCCCAAGATAGCCCTAGAGATACTGGACATTATACAGAGGCTCAGGGACGAGCACGGGATAACGATACTCCTAGTGGAGCAGAACGCGAAGAAGGCGCTCGAGATAGGCGACCGCGGGGTGCTCCTCGTGGGCGGCCGCGTCGCCTTCGAGGGCGGCGCCAGGGAGCTGCTCGAGCACCCGGACCTGGGCCGCATGTACCTCGGCCTGGTCGCGGAGGGGGCCAAGCAGCAGCACTAGGCCGGGAGCAGGGGGTGAACACAGGTGCTCTCACCCGTCTATATCGAGAACAGCCTCCTCTTCACCAATACGCTCGTCATGCTGGCCGTTGGCCTCACGCTGACATACATGACCACGAAGGTGCCGAACTTCGCCCACGGCAGCCTCGCGATGGTGGGCGCCTACGCGCTCTTCACGCTGGCGGCGGTGGTTTTCGGCAAGGAGCTGGCGTCCTTCCGGATCGGCAAGCCCCTCGGCCTGGGGTTCGCGGCCGCCTTCCTGGGCGGCGCCCTGGCGGGGCTCCTGGAGTACCTCCTGGTCCTCCGCCCCCTGGGCCGCCGCGGCTCCACCCCCCTAGGCCTCATGATATCCACTCTGGGCGTCGACCTCATACTGATAGGCGTGTTAAACATCTACGCCGACATACTGCGCGGCATGAACCCGGTGACGGGCACCGCCAGGGACTGGAGGCTCAAGGCCTACGTGCTGCAGAAGGTGGCCGGGCTGAGCCTGGGCCTCTGGCTCTCCTTCGGCATCCTCGTCGGCTCGCTGCTGGCCCTCTACCTGCTGCTCACCAGGACGAGGTTCGGCATAGCCATGAGGGCTAGTATCGAGAACCCGGCGCTGGCCCAGGTGCTGGGGGTAAACGTGGACATGGTGAACATGGTGTCCTGGGTGCTGGCCGGCGGCCTCGCGGGCCTCGCAGGCGGCATGATGGCGTTCGCTGAGAGGCTGAACCCCGCGACCGGCAGCATAGAGGTCGTCGCGGTGTTCGCCGCGAGCATAGTGGGCGGCCTCAACAGCCTCGCCGGCGCCGTGGTCGGCGGCTACGTGGTCGGCCTCAGCGAGACCATACTCACCAAGCTGGTTGGAGACCTGATAGGCGTCGACCTCGTGGCCTACAAGAGGGCCGTCCCCCTGATATTTATCATCGTGACCCTCCTCGTCGCCCCGGAGGGCCTCATGGGGATAGAGTGGCGGCGCAGCCTCTCCAGGCTCGCCCGCAGGCTCACAAAGACCGGGAGGAGGTGACGAGGCGTGGCCGCGCTGTCCGAGATACCCCTGATAGGCGTACTGTTCACCCCGGGCCTCTGGTTCTGGGTGGGCATCTACGCCGTGATAACGCTCTCGCTGAACCTGGAGGCGGGGCTGACGGGGATACCCAACTTCGGCCGCCACCTGGCGGTGATAATGGGCGCGGTGGCGGGCGCCACGGTGCCGGGCTACCTGGGGCTCCTCCTGCTCCCACAGAGCTACAAGGCTGAGATAGCGAGCGTCGCGGGGCTCAAGCTGCAGAACGTCACCCTGGGGCTCTACGCGTCCGACTACAACAGCGCGGTGGCGACGGAGCTGACTAAGTACTACACCAGCCACCCGGGTGTGAGCTTCGCCGTGTTCCTGGCGACGGTGGTTGCGGCGGCGGTGCTGGGCGCCCTGGTGGGGGCTGCGGCCGCCTACCCGGCGGCGAGGCTGCGGGAGGACTACCTGGCGATAACGCTGCTGGCGGCCGGCGAGGCGGCCCTGATAATCTTCTACAACGCGGGCTTCATGGGTGGCACGCAGGGCCTCACGGTGCCCAACGCGCTGGCCTGGCTCGACAGGGTGTTCGGCTTCCTGGGGCCCCAGGCGCACATGGCGTCCTCGCTGGCCATAGTGGCGCTGCTGGCGGCGCTGGTCTACGCCTACATGGAGCTGCTGGTGCGTAGCCCGGCGGGCCGCCTACTGAAGGGCGTCAGGGAGAACGACGTGGCGGCCGAGGCGCTCGGCAAGGACACTGCGAGGATAAGGCTGAAGACGCTGATGATGGGCTCCGCTATAGCTGCCGTCGCTGGCGCGGTGTTCATAATGTGGACGCTCGGCTGGATAGCCACCACCTACAACCGCGTCTCCTGGACCTTCTGGCCATGGGCCATGATGATACTGGGCGGCGCTGGCAACAACCTCGGCGTACTGGTGGGCGCCTTCATCCTGGCCTCCGCCAGGCAGCTGATAACGTTCAACAAGGACCTCCTGGCAAGGTTCGTGCCCTTCGACCCGGTCTGGCTGGACCCGATAATACTGGGCGTCATCATAATACTGGTGCTGATGGTGAGGCCGCAGGGCCTGCTGCCCGAGAAGACCACCTACCCGCTCCCCAGGGACCTGCTGCGGAGGCTGGCGAAGAAGCACGGCGCGCCAGACGAGGTGCGGCCCACGGAGAAGGCTGCCCTGGACTAGCGGGGGGCGGCGCCGCCCCTCCCCCTCCGGGGGGCCTGCTGTTTTTGTTTCAGCCCAGCCCGCGGGCCTATAGGGTAATACCCTCCTTCTTGGCTCTCTTGCGTGGCGCGTGGGGGCTCCTCGCCTCTCTTCCTGTCAGGGAGGCTCCCCCGGGGCCCAGGGGACGCCGTGGTGGACGGAAGAGGCGTGCGGGGCGGGAGGCGGTGCAGGCGAGGCCCAGCCGGGGCGGCGAGCCCGTGGGGATGGTGACCGGCGACTCTAGGCCGGACTACTTCGTGTTCAGCGTCGACCCGTCCTCCAGCCCGCCGCTCTACGACTACGTCTACGTGGAGACGCTGGAGACGCCGCCGGGCGAGGAGGAGCCGGTGAAGGTGAAGGTGCTCGCCCAGATAAGGGGTGTGAGGAGGCTCGCGGTGGGCGTCTCCCCGGAGCACCCGTGGCCCGTCCTGAGGAACCTCAGCCTCCCCCGGGGGAGCGACACGGTTGTGGCGGCGGCCAGGGTGCTGGGCTACAAGTGGAGGGGCCGCGTCTACCTCCCGCGCCGCGCGCCGCCGGTGGGTGCGTGGGTCTACCTGGCGCCCGACGACCTGCTGGTCGAGTTCTACAGCGTCGACCCCTCTAGGAGGCTCCACGTGGGGAGCCTCATCTCGAGGCCCCGCGTGCCCGCCTATCTCGACGTGGAGGGCGTTAAGCGCCACGTGGCGATAATCGCCGCCACGGGTGCGGGGAAGACGTGGGCCAGCGTCGTCCTCATAGAGGAGCTGTTGAAGAAGGGAGCCACCATAGTGGTGCTGGACCCTCACGGCGAATACGTGGCTATGAAGAGGAGCGCCCATAAGCTGGGCCCAGGGTTCGAGCACGCGGTAAGAGTCGTCAAGGCTAGGAGGGACCAGGAGGGAGACATACAGTACAAGGTCAGCGTGGCCGAGATGACCGCGGAGGAGCTGGCCACTATAGCCGGCGTGCCCTCCAAGGCGACCAGGATAAGGGCGGTGATAGGGGGCGCGAAGCGCGTAGCCAGGTGGGTCGCGGAGGCCACCGGGGAGAAGACCCGCTGGCTCGGCCTACGCGGCCTGGTCCGCGTCGTGCAGGCAGCCGTGGACGCCGCGGAGACGACGCGGCTCCAGTCGGGCAGCCTCGACAGGTTCGCCCAGAACCTGCTCCGCTTCATCGCCCGCCGGGCGGCGAGCAGCGACCTCGAGGAGGCTGTGAGGAGCCTCAACCGGCTCGAACAGGTCGCGGCGGTCGACGAGGGCCTCGCCCGCGGCGTGAGGAGGCTCTGGCTGGCCCTCGGCAAGGACCCGTCGCCCGGCTACGACGCGATAAGGTACCTCGAGGAGCTGCGCCGGATAGGCGTCTACGGCGTCCGCCCTGTGCCCCTCGACGCCCTCCTCGAGCCCGGGACGGTGACCGTTGTCAACCTGGCCGGGCTCCGGGCCGAGGTGCAGGACCACGTAGCCTACAACATCATGCAGAGGGTTTTCCGGGCCCGGCTCCGCCACGCCCGCGGCCTGGAGGGCGAGTCCTACCCCTACCCCGTGGTGCTCGTGGTGGAGGAGGCCCACCGCTTCATGCCCCCGCCGGCTAAGCGGGCCACCCGGAGCCGCGACGTGGCGGCTACGATAGCGAGCGAGGGCCGCAAGTTCGGCGTCTTCATGGTGGCTATAACCCAGCGGCCCTCAAGGATAGACCCGGACGTGCTCAGCCAGCTCCAGGGCCAGGTGATACTCCGGATAGTCAACCCCAGGGACCAGGAGGCCGTGAGGGACTCGAGCGAGCAGGTGAGCCAGGACCTGCTCGACAACCTCCCGGGCCTCAACACGGGCGAGGCGGTGGTGGTCGGCCCCCTCGCCCCCAGCCCGCTCATGATAAGGCTCCGGGACCGCGTCCTCGACTACAGCGGCGGCGACCTCAGCCTCGTGGAGGCCTGGGCGGCGACCAGGGGCGACCAGCAGCTCGTGGAGGAGATGAGGCGCGAGGCCCTGGAGAAGCTCAACCGGCTCCTCGGCGTCGAGCACCGCGGCCTCGCCGAGGCCCTCACCGCGCTCACCAGGATAGACTTCGACCGCGACACCGTGGAGAGGGGGCTCCGGCTCCTCCTCCGCGGCGACGTCTGGGCGGGCTACAACGCGGTGACCAGCACCGTCTACGGCGAGGCCAGCATAGCGGGGAGGAGGTACGAGGTACGGGTGGGGCTAGCCGACTCCACGTTCAGCTGCAGCTGCGGCGCCGAGACGAGGCCCTGCAGCCACGTAGCCGCGGTCCTGGTGAGGGCTGTGCTGGACGACGCGATACCCCGCGAGGCGGAGGCCGCCGCCAGCGACCTCTGGGGCGACTACCTCTAGCCCCCGTAGTCCAGCGACACCACGACCGTGACGGGGAACTCGTCCTCCCTCACCGGGGCCCAGTACTCGGCCCACCAGTCGGGCCCCCGGAGGCCCTGGTACTCGGCCACGGGGCTGGCGGCCCACACAGGGTGGCCCCCGGAGGCTGTCAGTATCTCCGCCCTCGCGTAGCGGACCACGAGGCCCGGCGGCGGGGTGACGTTGAACCAGACCCGGTAGAGGCGGAGGCCGCTGCCGTCGGTGGCGTAGTACTCGACCCAGGTCTCGACCCGGACGCCGCCGGGCAGCACCGTCGCCTCCCTGGAGCCGTCGACCGGGGGGTGGCGGTGCACCACGCCGAGGAGGGCGACGCGGCAGCCACTAACCGTGGCCGAGGCCTCCACGCCGCCCGCCGCCACGACGCGTAGGAGCCTGGGGGACTCGACGCGGCGGGCCGGCACGAGCCTCAGCTGGGCCTCCTCCCCGGGGGAGAGGCGGTAGCTCCTCAGGGGCGCCGCCCTGAGCACGGCCACCGTGGCGCCCTCCAGGTAGCCGCTCCGGTTGCCCTCGACCGTGGCCGGGGCGGCTCCGGCGTTGCGGAGGTAGACCCGGAGGTAGACGCAGCGGCCGCCCCCGCCGCCCTGGACGGGCTCCACCGCGTCTATCTTGAGGGCGGGTAGGCCCGCCTGCCCCGCCTGGGGCTGGGAGGCGGCGGCCGCCCAGAGGTAGAGAAGCGTGGCGGCCGAGACCGTGGCGAGCACCAGCAGCGCCGCGGCCACTGCCTCGCTGAGCGTCCTCATGCCGTCCCCCCGGGGGCTGCCTGGGGGCCCCTCCGGGGGCGTGTAGGGACGGAGGCTGGCCTCTATTGTCTCCGCCGCTTCGCATGGGGGCTAGTAGATGAGGAGGGGTATTATTGTGCCGGCTCCTCCGTGGAACCTGCCTCTTATCTTTAGCCGGTAGCCGCACTTGGGGCAGCGGTTCTCCCTGTCGAGCCTCCACGCGGTTATCATGAAGCCGTAGCGCTCTACGACGGGGTAGCCGCAGCGTGGGCAGTAGGTGTTCTCCAGGGGGTGGCCCGGCACGTTGCCTATGTAGACGTGTTTGAGGCCTTCCTGTCTCGCCGCCTCGGCTAGTTTTTCGAGCGTCTCCACGGGGGTGGGGGGCACGTTTGTCATCTTGTAGTCGGGGTGGAAGCGTAGGAGGTGGAAGGGGGTCTCGGGGTCGAGGTTCTCCGCAACCCAGCGGGCGAGCCTCCGGACGTCTTCCTCCCTGTCCCCGTACCTGGGGACTATGAGGTCTGTTATCTCTATCCACCAGCCCTTCTCCTTCATGGCTAGTATTGCGTCGTATATGGGGGAGGGGTCTGGGACGCCCATGAACCTCTTGTAGAAGTCCGGGTTGCCGCTGGCCTTGAAGTCGACCGTGGCGCCGTCCATGTAGGGGGCTATGTAGTCCACCGCCTCCGGCGTCATGTAGCCGTTGGTGACCATTACGTTGTAGAGGCCCTTCTCCTTGGCTATCTTTGCGACGTCGTGCACGTACTCGAGGAATATGGTGGGCTCGTTGTAGGTGTATGCTATCCCGTCGGCCCCGTACTCCAGGGCCTTCTCCACGACCTCCTCCGGCGGCACATAGCGGCCGTAGAGGCCCCTCTCGAGCCTCGACTGGCTAATCTCCCAGTTCTGGCAGAACATGCAGAAGAAGTTGCACCCCACGGTGCTCACGGAGAGCACCTGGCTGCCAGGCTCGAAGTGGTAGAGGGGCTTCTTCTCAACCGGGTCAACATTCATGGCCGTGAGGAGCCCGTAGACGAGCGTGTAGAGCCTACCCCCAATGTTCTTCCTCACACCGCAGACACCGTAACGCCCCGGCGCTATAATGCAGCGCCTCGCGCAGAGGTCGCACCTCACATAGCCCTTCTTGCCGTGGAACTCCACCGGCTCCCAGAGCACAGCCTCCCTGACCCAGGGCTTGCCGAGAAGATCCTCGCCGCCACCGTTGCCCCGCCGGGGCTCCGCCAGGGAAGCCACGCCAGCGACACCCCGCAGCCGCCGCGAAAGGTCGGACACGGCACACACAGCACTAGTCTAGGCTACAACCGGGAGCCTGGGATAAACCCTCCCCGGAGACACGGCACCCCCGGGAAACACCCCGGGATTACTTGCCCCCAGGCCTCTAGCCCGCCCCAGCCGCTACCATCCCCCTCGGGGAGTAGGCGTGGCGTCCAGCGAGACACTCCAGCCACAGGCTCCAGGACTCCCACCAGCCCGCAGCCTCCCCCTCGACGCCGTGGCGGCCCGCCTGGGCTGCCTAGGGGCCGAGGCCTGGGAGGCCAAGGAGCCCCTACGCGAGATAGAGGAACGGCTCACCCGGTCAAGGTTCACCGGCCTCGTCTGCGTCGACTACTGGAGCGGCGAGGCCCTCACCCTCTACCTGGCTGACGGGGTCGCCCTCGGCGCCGTGCTCGAAACCCCCTACGGCGACGTGGCGGGGGAGGACGCGCTGGACGCGGCGGAGGCCCTGAGCGGCCCGGCCACGGTCTACGCCGCGGGGCTCCCCCTAGGCGAGGCCGCCGGCTACGCGTAGCGGGGAGGAAGCCTGGCTCCTGGTGCAGCCCCCGCCCCCGAGGGCCTCGCGGGGAAAAAACAAGGGGGAACGCGCCTTCCCGGGTCGGGGGGTTCTCCTTTCTCCGCGTATCCCCTAGGCAGCCTGCTTCGCCATCTTCTTCGCCAGGGTGTACATCACCGGCACCAGCAGCAGGCCCGACGCTATGGCGAAGCCCCAGGCGAGGTTCGCTATCACCGTGCTGGTGCCCGGCACGGTGCCGAAGATGCCGGCGGCGCCTATCACCAGGAACAGCATCAGTATCAGGAACTTGGCGTACCCGGCGACCGGGCGGAACTCCTCATGGTCCTTGGCTATCATGTCCACCAGGCGCTCTGAGAGCGTTATGCCGAGCGCTATCGCCACCACGCCTAGTATCAGGGGGTACACGGTGCTGCCGGGCAGCAGCAGTATATTGAACACTATGCTGAGGAGGAACGCCAGCAGGCCGACGAGCAGGACGTCCTTCACCAGGTCCGCCAGGTCCCTCTTGTCCTGCGGCAGGACGACCTCGAACTGCTTCGCCACGAAGCTGGAGAACAGCTCGAACAGTGCGGCGCCGAGCGTCAGCACTATCACCGCGCCCACTATCCGCACCAGGTAGCCGGCGGTGAACGCTATGTAGCGGCCGGCCAGGCCGCCTATGCTGAGGTACTCCACCGCCGCCAGCACCGCCAGCACGGTGACGAACGCCCATACGAGCTTGCCGACGAACTCCGAGAGGTCTATGCCGGCCCCCCGGTAGGCCTTACCCAGCTCCGTCTTGTCGAACACCTTCTCCACGCCGCTCTTCTCGATCAACGCGTCGGCCGCCCTGCCGGCTATCTTGCCGGCGTAGTAGCCTATCCCGATGATAATGGCGGCGCCTATAAGCTGGGGTATCGCCACTATCACCTGGGCCAGCGCAACCGCCAGAGCGTTAACCACGGTATCCAGGAAACCCGGCATAGAGCACTCCACCTCGCTAGCCTACAACATGGCTTATAGTATGTGGGGAGACACACGGCCGGCTCTATAAATGGGTTGCCGCCGGCCGGGAGGGGGCTCGGCTGGTCCACACTCAGCATCCCACCCCGCCCCCACCCTCCGGGGAGGGGCGGGGGGCTTGTGCCCGCCACACTCCTCACAGCCCCGCTCCCGGTGAGGCCCCCGGCGGGCGGGCCTTATAGGCCCAGCACGAGCTTCGCCACGAGGGAGAGGTAGATCACGGCCACACTGACGTCAACGATAGTGGTCACGAAGGGGCTCGATATCGCCGCCGGGTCGAGGCCGAGCCTGCGGGCCACCAGTGGCAGGCTCGCGCCTATCAGGTCGGCGAACACCACCACCAGGAACAGGGTGAGGGCTATCGAGAGCGCGAGCCTGGCGTTGCCGCCGACGAGGTAGGAGAACGCGAAGCCCAGCAGCGCCATGACCGCGCCTATCGTGGCCGAGGTGGCGAGCTCTTTGAGCAGCACGTAGGCCACGTCGCCCCTGTTCTTCTCGCTTATCTCCCCCAGCGCGAGCGCCCGGACAACCATGCTGCTCGCCTGGCTCCCCACGTTGCCCCCCGTGTCCATTATCAGGGGGATGAAGGCGGCCGCGACCGCTATCCTCTGTATCACGTCCTCGTAGCCCTTGATGACGCTCGCCGTGAGGCTCTCGATGACGTAGATGAGGAGGAGCCAGGGGAGCCTGGTCCGCACCAGGTCCGCCACGGAGGCGAGCCGGTACCTCTCCCTGGGCTTCTCCACGCCGCCCAGCCTTGCTATGTCCTCCGCGGCCTCCTCCGCCAGCACCTGGGCCACGTCCTCGACGGTGACCAGGCCCAGGAAGCGGCCCCCCCGGTCCACCACGGGGAGGCGGCGCAGCTCGTAGCGGAGCATCAGCCTGGCAGCCTCCTCCCGGTCCTCCTCCGGGCCTATAACCACCGGGGGGCGGCGGGCTATCCTGCCGAGCCTCTCCCCGGGCGGCGCCCGGAGAAGCTCCTCGACCCCCACGAGGCCCGCGAGGCGGCCCTCCTCGTCCACGACCACGACCGTGTCGGCCACCTCGTAGCTCCCCTGGCGGAGCATCTGGAGAGCCTCCTGCACAGTAGCCGAGACGGGGGCGACGGGCACGCTGGTGGTCATCACGCCGCCCACCGTCTCCGGCGGGTAGCGCAGCAGCCTCGCCGCCTCCCTCCGCAGCTCCTCGGGGAGCTCCTGGAGCAGCCTCTTCCGGATGGGCTCCGGCAGCCTCTGCAGCACGTCCACCGCCTCGTCGGGGTCAAGCTCCTCGAGGGCCCTCGCCACCTGGCGGAGGGAGAGCGTGGAGAGAAGCTCCTCGAGGACCTCGTCGCCCGCCTCGCCTAGTATCCAGGCCAGCGTCCTGGGCGAGAGGAGGGGGTAGACGCGGCGCCTAGCCTCCGGGGGGAGGCGGAGGAGGGCGTCGAAGAGGTCGGGGGGCTCCAGGTAGGCTTCGAGCACTGTGACGAGCCCCGGCTTCTCCCTCACGAACTCGGCGACTATGCTGGCCGCGTCGGGGCCCAGCTCCCCGGCCTCGGCCTCAGCGTCGCCGCCCAGCTCCTGCCTTATCCTCTCCCGTATCGCCTCCCCGGCCTCGCCGGGCTCCAGGGGGCACTCTGCGACCGCCAGCAGCCGGGCCCTGCCGTCCACCCGGTAGCCGAAACTGGTCGCAATGTTGCAGCCGAGGCCGTGCAGCACCCTCGCCACCGAGGTGAAGAGCCCGGGCCGGTCCCTCGCAGCCACAGCGACAACGTAGGTCCTCATGCTACCATTCCACTTCTACCCCACGCGCCCCCCGGGGCGCGCCACGGGGCGAAACCGAGCCAAAAGGGAGGGTCTTAGCTGCGCCGCCCGCCCCGGAGCCCGGCAGCCGCCGCGCCGGCGGCCGCGCCGAACACGGAGGACACGGCGCCGACGAGGAGGAGGCCACTGGCCGGCGCGGCCGCCAGGAGTGCCCCGGGCAGCCCCCCGAGCCGCCCACCCAGGTAGACCATGAGCCCCGCGAGGGCGGCGACGCCGGCCAGCGTCGAGAGGAAGCCTGCGAGGAGGCCGCGGTGAGGCGGAGGCCCCGCCACCGCGCCGGCCACCGCGCCGGCGAAGGGCGAGGCGAATATCGGCGACAGGGGGATACCCAGCAGCGCCTCCACCACGGCGCCGGCCGCCACCCCGGCCGCCAGCCTCGCCTCCACGAGCCCCCGCAACGCCCGGCTCACCGCCGCCCCCGGGGGGCTCCTAGCCCTTATCCCCCTTCCCGCCGCCCCCGGGGGGGCTTGGAGAGGTGCTGGCTGGCCGTGTCGCGCTACGCGGTGCTGCTAGCTGCGGGGAGGGGCGAGAGGCTCTGGCCCCTCACCTCTACGAGGCCCAAGCCGCTGCTCCCCCTCCCCGGGGGCGACAGCCTCCTGACCAGGCTCATGCGGCAGCTGGCCGGCCTTGTCGACGGCTACGTGGTGGTCGCCCCTCCCGGCCCGATGGGGGAGATGGTCCGGGCGGCCGTCGAGGAGGCGGGCTTCGACGCCAGGCTCGCGGTGCAGGAGGAGAGCCTCGGCACGGGCCACGCCGCCCTGGTGGGCCTCCGCGCCCTCCCCCGCGGGGTCGACGAGGTCCTGGTAGTCAACGGGGACATGTTCACCGAGCCGGGGCTCTTCGGGGCGCTCGTCGAGGCGGGGGCTCCCTCCCTGGCGGCCGTGAGGCACCCCGAGCCCTGGAGCTACGGCGTGGTCGAGGCGGGGGAGGGTGGCTGCCTGCGCAGGATAAGGGAGAAGCCCCTGGACGCCGCCCCCGGCAGCCCCGTGAACGCGGGCGCCTACCTCCTCCCAAGGGCCAGGCTCGAGGAGCTGCTCGCCGGGCTACGGCCCAGCCCCCGGGGCGAGCTGGAGATAACCGACGCCGTCACCCTTCTCGCCGCCGAGGCCTGCGTCCACGTGGCGGAGGGGCAGTGGCTCTGGCTGGACGTGGGCAGGCCCTGGGACCTCTTCCCCGCCTACCGCCGCGTGCTGGACGAGAGGACCCGCGGCGGCCAGCTGGTCGAGCCCGGCGCCGAGGTCGACCCCGCCGCCAGGCTGCGGGGCCCCGTCTACGTGGCCGACGGGGCCAGGATAGGGGCCTACACGGTGGTTGAGGGCCCCGCCTGGGTCGAGGGCGAGGCCGGCCCCCTGGCCAGGCTACGGCCAGGCACCTACCTGCTCCGCGGCGCCAAGGCGGGCGCCCACACCGAGACAAAGAACGCGATACTCTTCCCCCGCGCCAAGGCCCCCCACCTCAACTACGTCGGCGACAGCGTCCTAGGCGAGGACGTGAACCTCGGAGCCGGCACAGTCACCGCCAACCTGCGCTTCGACCACGCGACGGTCAAGGTGCGGCTCAAGGGCAGGCCCACGGACACCGGCCTGAAGAAGCTAGGCGCGGTGATGGGGGACCACGCCCAGACCGGGGTAAACACCTCGACCCTGCCCGGGGCAAGGATCGGCGCCTACGCCTGGATCTACCCCGGGCTAACCATAGGGGGAGACGTGCCCGACTGCACCCTGGCCCGCCCCGGGCCGCGGGGAGTAGAGTACGTGGACAACGCGGAGCGGGCCGGCTGCCCCGCCTGGCTCAGGGGCCGCCGCCACCCGCGGGGGAAAAGTTAATACAACCACACCGGGGGAGCCAACCCTACGCCATGGCTGAGCCGCCTCCCCTCCGGGGGGCGGGCGTGGGCCGGTAGCTCAGCCTGGAAGAGCGCTCGGCTTGCACCCGAGAGGTCCCGGGTTCAAATCCCGGCCGGTCCACCACCCCCACCCGTGTTCTCCCCTCGGCTTCGAGGCGCCGTGGGTATGCCGGTGCCTCCCCCTGCCCAGGCATAGTGGCCCGTGCTGTACAGTGGCCGCGTCAGCGCATGCCTACACCTGCTGTCCTGCCGCGGGGAGATCAGCCGGGTGGAGCACTGGAAGCCTCCCAGGGAAACGGTGGGCTCGATACACGTGCCCTAGCCCTACTCTTTAAGCCTCCAGCCTCCCTCCTTCCCCCCGGGGGCGGGGTTCCCCGGGATGGCTAGGCTGTTTGTCGGGAGAGGCGCCGAGCTGCAGAGGCTGAGGCGGCTAGCGGAGCCCCGCGGGACTAGGAGCGTACCAGTAGTTGTTGGGCCCAGCGGGGTCGGTAAGACGAGCCTCGCCGAGAAGCTGGTAGAAGCCCTGAACCTCTCCGGGGGCTACACGGCCTTCATCATTCATTTCATCTCGAGGCCGGAGAGCCTCAAGGAGCTTGCCCAGGTTCTCCGAAAAGAGCTCCTCGAGAACGTCGCGGCTGCACGGCTAAGCCACGTTGTAAGGGAGGTGGTCGCCGGGCTGGTCGAGAAGAAGCTCGGCGTCAGGTTGGGGCTGGAGAGGAGGCCGGCTCTGGAGGACCTGTACGAGCTGCTGAGCGGCCTAGTCGACCACCTTGAGGGGAGAAGGGTTGTACTCGTGCTGGACGAGGCGCAGCTCCTCGTCGAGAGCCTGGAGGGAGAACTATGGGGGTTTGTGAAGATGGCTGCCTCGCTGCAGGAGCGGTACCCCGGCAGGTTCCAGGCTATCCTGGTGACGAGCGACTTCGGCTTCCAGCGGCGGCTCTACCGTGAGGCCCCTAGCCCCGACTACGTCGAGACCTTCTACCTCGGCGAGATGACCCGGGGGGACGCCGCTGCCCTCGCCCAGCGCATAGGGCTGCCGCCTGAGGGGGCTGTCTTCGAGGCGCTAGGCGGCCACCCGGTACACCTGCTCCAGGCAGGTAGCTACCCGGATGGCCCGGAGGCTTTCTACCGGCTGCTGGTTAGGAAGTACCGGCAGATAATCAGGGAGGAGCTGCACCCCCTCATCTCCAAGAAGCGCTTCGCCGGCTCGGGGGTGGAGGAGCCCGAGATGGAGGAGGCTCTATCGCTCCTATCCCGGCTGGCCGTGGAGCCGCTCAACATGGACGAGGCGCTCCCGCTCGAGGCTAAGACTACGGGGCTTCTGGACAGGCTCGTTAAGAGGGGCGTGCTGCAGTACGGCTGCAGCGACTACCTGGGCGTCTACTTCTGGAACCCAGACTGCAGGGGCCGCGGCGGCTTCTGCGGCGGTGGCGGCGTCTGCGGGGGCCTCGACGTGATCGGCCCCTCCTCCAGGGCCGCCCTGGCAGCCCTAGCCGCCGTCGTCAAGGCGGCCGGGAGGCTCGACGAGGCCAGGGCGCCGGGCTGGCTTCGACCCGCATTGGGGCTCGCAGGGCTCTAGCAGCCGGGGATAAGCCGCCCCAGTGGCCCCCGCCCACGCAGCCGGCCGGCAAGCGCCTAGATGCAGGGAAGGATGCCGGCAAGGAGCCCTCTGAGCTCGCTATAGCCCTTGTCGGGGTTAACCTCTGCGACGTCTATCTCCACGTCTAGCCCGTCAAGCGGCCTGGCCAAGTTGTTATGTGGCGGCCATAGACCAGAACCTAGGCTTAGACGGGCGTCACTTAGGTGCTCAGCTGGTACTTTAGCCTCTAGTCCGATAAATGTGTCCGGTATGTAAGACCTGCAGCAGTGCTTACGCCGAATAGGTGTAAGCAGTGGCGGAGATAGATGTCAGCCTACTCCAGGCCCCTATGAGCGCTGTAGCCGCCGTAATAGTCTACTATAAGCTGAGCGCCGAACTGGGCGAGAGGATCGCACGGCTAGAGGAGAGGTATAATTCGCTGAGAGAGCAATTAGAGAGGCTGGGGGAGTGCGTGGCCTGTACAGCGCCAGCAGAGCCGGAGGCCCTTGAGAGTAGAGAAAAGCAGCAGAGGAAACGGCGGCTAGACTTGCTGCTTGCCAGCATAGCTGTAGGCCTGCTCGTAGCAAACGTGTACACCGCAATAATAGCTGCATATCTAGCCCTAGTCAGCGCTAAGTACCGCCAGGTCTACCTCATGATGGCCATTATATTCGCTGCCGAGGCCTGGTTCGCCAACCAGGCCTCGAGGCAGGCAAACCAGGGCCGGACAGGGCAAGCCCTAGCCTACCTCGCAGCCTCGACCGCGGCGTTAGCCGTAGTGCTGCTGGCAGTAGCCGTACTACGCTGAAGACACAATGATTGAACAGGCATAACCTCCATAACCAGATATCAGTAACGAGCTATCTCGCTCGCCCACATAATAGGAGGACTTTTTGGCGAAGACTTGGTGCGGCGGCCGGGATTTGAACCCGGGATCACCGGCTTGGGAGGCCGGCGTCCTAGTCCAGGCTAGACGACCGCCGCGCCCAGCAAGGCCCGCCAGTGGGCTCCGCGGACCCGGCCGCCACCATGGCGGAGACTGGTAGCCCGAGAGGCCGGTTTTAAGGACTATGCCCGGCGCCGCGGCGTGCCCGCCCCCCTGGGGGCGTGCAGGGCTGGATGGGCTCGGGCGGCCGGGGGAGGGCGCAGAGAGCCTCGAGCAGCCACCGGTGGCTTGCCGCCAGGCTCCTCGCCTCCGCCGGGCTCAGCTCCTCCAGGCCCCGGCCGTAGCGGCGCCTGGCCTCGAAGGAGAGAAGCGCGTAGAGGCCCGGGGCGTGGCGGCGGAGGTAGGAGTGGAGCCTCACACCTGGGGCCCCCGCGTACGGGCGGGACGGGGGCGTTTACCGGCGGCGCTCCGCCGGCGCCGTGGCGGCCGGGGAGCAGGGTATATAGCGGCCAGGCACCGGTGCGGCCTCTTCTCCCCTCTTTACCCCCAGTGGCTGGGGCTGCGGGAGGGGTGGCTGCTGTTGCCCGCCGAGACCGAGGCCAAGGTCGTGCTGGGCGACTGTGGGCTGCTCTCCACGGTGGAGGAGAAGCTGCGGGCCCTGGGGGCCCGGTTCCTGGGGGAGGACTTCGAGGAGGACACCTACTACCAGCACCCGTGCCGCGACTTCGCCGCCACGGATGAGGCGCTGCGGGTGAGGAGGCGGCGGGGCTGCCCCGAGCTGACCTATAAGGGGCCTAAGAGGCTTGTGGGCGGCGCCAAGACGCGCGTCGAGGAGACTGTGGCCCTCTGCGACGCGGAGGGGGCGGGCCGTGTCCTGGAGGCGCTCGGGTTCCGCCCGGTGGCGGTGGTGGCGAAGAGGAGGAGGTACTACCGCCTCCGGGATGTCCTGGTGAGCCTGGACGAGGTGCGGGGCCTCGGCTGCTTCCTCGAGGCCGAGTACGTGGGCGCCGGGGGCCCGGGGGAGGCCGTGGAGGCCATCGAGGAGGCCCTCCGAGTGCTCGGCCTGGAGGGGCTCAGGAGGGAGGCGAGGTCGTACCTGGAGCTTCTGCTGGAGGCCCGGGGCCGCCAGGGCGGCAGAGGGGTATAGGCCTCGGCGGGCCTTGTTTTGCCCCCCGGGGCGGGGGTGTGTTGTGTAGAAACCCGGGTGGGGCAGGCTTGGGGCTGGGGGACTGGCTTAGGCCTCCTCGTGAGCCCAGTGCGGCGGGGATGCTTCTCCTGAGCGGCCTCGGGGGGCTCCTGGTTGCGCGTCCCCCCGTGGCCGCGGCGCTGGCGGCGGTGGCTGTGCTGGGGCTCCACTTCCTGAGCTTCGACCCGGCGTTCTCTGCGCTCCGCCGGCGCCGGGTGGGGGCGTTCGCGGCGCTGGCGGCGGCGAACGCTGCACCCTACCTCGTGGCCCTCGCGGCCGGGGCTGCGGAGCCGGCGCCTATCCTGGCCGCGGCGGGGTTCCTCGCCGCCTATGGGCTCCTCTTCGCCCGGCGGGGGCCGAGGGACCCCCTGGTCTACGTGGCCGGGGCTGCGGTGCCGGTGCTGCCGGGGCTCACCCTGCCGGCGCTGGTGGGCGCGGCTGGCCGGGGGCAGCTGCTCTACTGGGGGCTTCTCACCGCCCACGCGGTTGCGACGGCGGCCTACGTGGAGTCTCGTCTCCCCTGGCGCCGCCTGAGCCCCCTGGTCGCGGTGGCGGTGTGGGCGCCCGCCGCCCTGGCGGGGGTTGCGGCGGAGCCCAGCGTGGCTGCCGCGGTGGTGGAGCCCACGGTCAAGGTCGCCTGGAACGCTGTGTCGAGGAACAGGTTCATAGAGCCCGGGAGGCTGCGGCGCCTCGGCTGGGTGGAGATGGCCCGCCTGCTGCTCTTCGCCTCGCTCCTCCTCGCCGCGCTGCTCCTCTCCCCCGGGTAGGTGTTAAGGAGGGGCCCTCTTTCTCCGGCTGCCCCCGTGGGGCTGGCGGTGCGGGGCGTTGACCGCGGCGGCGGGGGCAGCCGGTTCCGCCGCAGGCTGGCTGCGTGGCTCGTGGCCACCGCCGTGCTGGCTGCTTGGTTCCTGTTCAGCGCCTACTTCCTCTACGGCTACGTGCCGCGGGAGGAGCTGAGGGAGGCTCTCCGCGGCCTCGCTGGGCTCGCCTCCCGGGAGAGGGGGCTCTGGGGCCGGGCGCTGGCTATCTTCGAGAACAATCTGCGCGTGCTCCTCCTGGCTGCTGTCCCGGTCATAGGCCCCCTGGTTGAGGCCTACGTGTTGGCGGCTACGGCGCTGGTTGGGAGGTACGCGGCGGAGCTGATCGCGGCCCTGCTGGGCGGCGGCTGGGAGCGCTACTTCTACAGGCTCATAGTCGCGACCCCCTTCTTCCCGCTGGAGATGCTCGCCTACGGGATCGCGACAGCGGAGGCTCTGCTCCTCCTGCGCCACCGGTGTCTCCGCTGCTACCTGGCGGGGGTGGGGGCCGCGGTCGTGGTGCTGGCCGTGGCGGCGCTTGTGGAGGCCGCCACCATGAGGGCGGTGCTGGGGCGCTGACCGGACACGTGTACGGTTTCCCCCATGTTTGATACTATGGGATTCTCGTTGTTTAGTATATTAGTGGGCAAGGGGTGGCACCGGGTGCTGTGGGGGTGCCGGAGCCGGCTTGCCCGCCGCGCGCGTCAGGGTGGTTAACCGCTACCTGCCCCCAGCGGGGGGCCTGAAGGCGCCCGAGTTCTGGGACGCGAAGAGGATAGCAAGGATACGCGCAGCCGCCACCCTCGGGCTCGAGAAGCCCCTCCTGAGCCCCGTGGCGCGCCGGGGGAGGCTACTCGACAGGCTCGAGATCGTGGGGCTCAGGGCGGGGGAGCTGGAGGCGCTGGCGGAGAAGCTCGGCCCCCGGGGCATCGACAGGCTAGACGTCGACGTCGGGGTCGAGTTCGCCTCCGTGAGGCTCCGCGTCCCCGTCTACCTGGGGGATATGAGCTTCGGCGCGCTCAGCGGGAACCCCAACATAGCGCTCGCCAGGGCCGCGGACGCGGCCGGCGCCGTGGTTGGGGTGGGGGAGGGCGGCCTCCACCCGGAGGTGGCGAAGTCGAGAAACATAGTCGTGCAGTGGGCTAGCGGCAGGTTCGGCGTCGACCGCTACATGCTGCGCGCCGGGCTGGCTGTCAACATCAAGATAGGGCAGGGGGCGAAGCCGGGGATAGGCGGCCACCTGCCGGCCGAGAAGGTGACGGGCGAGATAGCCAGGCTCCGCAAGCTGCCGCCGGGCAGCGAGGCGCTCAGCCCCGCGCCGCACCACGACATCTACAGCATCGAGGACCTGGCGCAGCGTGTCAGGATGCTGGCCGAGTTCACGGGGAAGCCGGTCCTGGTGAAGACGGCGGCGACGAACCAGGTGGGCTTCGTCGCCGTGGGGACGGCGAGGGCCGGCGCCATGGGGATTATTGTTGACGGGGCGGGCGCGGGGACCGGCGCCACCCCGAAGATTGTGAGGGACCACGTGGGTATACCGGTCGACTACGCGGTGCCCCGTGTCCACGACCTGCTCGTCTCCAACTCTGTGCGGGACGGGTTCCTCCTACTGGCGGGCGGCATGGTGTCGTCAGCGGAGGATGTAGCCAAGCTGGTCATGCTTGGGGCAGACATGGCCGTGATGGGCACAGCGGCCCTGATAGCCATGGGCTGCATCATGTGCCATATCTGCAACACTGGCCGCTGCCCCACCGCTCTCACGAACAGCCTGAAGCACCCCCTCCGGCTAGACGTAGACTGGGCCACCGAGAGGGTGACAACCTGGCTTAGGGCGGTAGAGAGGGGCCTCAAGCTCATAGTCTACGCGCTCGGCGAGGACAGCCTACGCAGCCTCCGCGGCAGGAGGAGCCTACTGAGGCTCTACAACGTCGACGAGAAGGTGGCCAGCCTCCTGGGCGTAGAGCTTGCCGAGCCCGGCGAGGTGGCCTGGTACGGCGACCCCAGGGACGAGCCCATACCCCGCGAGGTCTACGAGAAGGCGAAGACCCCCGTCGTCGGCATGGGCGGGGTAGTGCCCGGCTACACCACGCCCGCGGAGAGGCCCCTGGACCTGCTCCGCGTCGAGGCCGCCCAGGTCACCAGGCCGCCCGTCGACCCCTACCGGGAGGAGATAGACATCTCGACGAGGCTACCCGACGGCACCGTCTACGAGGCCCCCATAGTCGCGCCGTGCAGCGACCCCGCCCTAGTCGAGGCCGCGGAGGGGCTGGGCTACCCCACCGAGTGCGGGCTCCTGGAGCGCCCCGACGCCGCCGCCGTGCCCCCCGGCGCCGAGCCCCCGCCCGGGACGAGGGTGGTGATAATCGATGAGTCCCTCCGCGGGGCCCGGGGGAAGCCCTGGCTGGAGGAGTGGCTCGCCCGCGTCGACGACGCCTACTGGCGCGACGGGATAAGGGACACCGTCGCCATAGCGGCCCACGGGGGGTTCCGCCACGCGGCGGACGTGTACAAGCTCCTGGCGCTCGGCGCCGACCTGGCCTCGGCCAGGCGCGGCCTGGAGAGGCTCCGCTCCAGGATAGCGGGGCTCCCCCAGGAGAGGAGGAGGGAGGCCTACGAGAACGCCCTCATAGAGCTGGGCTGGGAGCTGAGGCTCCTCATGGGGGCCGGGGGGTTGACGAGCGTGCAGAGCCTAAGGGGCAACAGGTGGCTGCTCCGCAGCCTCGACGGCCGCGTCGCCTCCATGCTAGGCGTGGAGGTGGCAGGCTACTAGGCGGGACGGGTGGAGAGCCATGTGCGGCATAGCAGGCGTGGCCAGCCTCGACGGGACACCGGAGCCGATAGAGAAGATAGTAGACGCCCTGGAGGCCATGAGGGAGAGGGGGACCGAGCACGGCGCCGGATACGCAGCCTACAGCCCCGAGCCGAGCGGCCTGGTCCGCGCCAGGTTCTTCGCCAGGAGCAGGGGGGACGTGGAGCTAGCTGCCCGCCTCCTGGCCCCGATAACGATGAGGGGGCCCAGGCCCTACCGCGGCCTCGGCCACGGCGTGGAGGTCTACGAGGCCCTCCTCAGCGACTACCCGCCCCCCGGCAGCGTTGGGAAGGTGTGGTTCCTCCAGGCGGCGAGGTTCCTCGAGGTCTGGAAGAGCATAGGCTGGCCCCGGGAGGTGGCCGACGCCTACGGCCTCTGGGGCGCCCGCAGCACGGCGGCGATAGGCCACACGAGGTACCCCACGAATAGCCCCGGGTTCCAGCCCTGGCTGGCCCACCCCTTCACCGCCGGCGAGACCGTCATCGTCCACAACGGGGACCTCAGCAGCTACGGCGCCAACCGCCGCCTCATAGGCTACAGCCTCGGCCTCTCCGGGTTCACCGGGAACGACAGCGAGGTCATAGCCTACCTGGTGGAGATGCTCTACCGGGACGGCCTCGGCCCCGCCGACGTGGTCGACGCCCTGGTCTACGGCCGCGGCTCGCCTGCGGCGAGGCTGGACGGCCCCTACGCGGTCATCTACATCCACGGCGACCCCCGGGGCCCCGTGTTCTCCGCCTTCGTGGACCGGCACCACTTCCGCCCACTCTACGTCGCGAGGACGGAGACGAGGGTCTACGTCGCCAGCGAGGCGGCCGCGGTAAGGGAGATGGCGCCCGGGGCCAGGCCCGCCATGCTCCGGGGCGGGGGCTACATAGTCGTCTACCCCGACGGCGAGTTCGAGGCAAGGGGGCTCACCGCGTGGAAGCAGTACAGCCACCCGCCGCCCCCCTCCTGGGCGCTCGACGCCTCCAGGATGAGCAGGAGGGAGCTGAACCAGGCCCTGGCGGAGATGCTCCAGGCAAGGGGCTACGCCGCCGCCTACAACCTCCGCGGCCACCGCTACGTGGCCAACGGCCTGGGCCCGGGGAGGCTCGAGCTCTGGGGCACCGTGGGGAACGCGTCCCTCAACCTCGCCGAGGGCCTCGAGGTGAAGATATACGGGGACGCGCAGGAGGACCTAGGCGACTCCATGACCGATACGAGGATCGTGGTATACGGCAACGTGGGCGACTCAGCGGGCCAGGCCATGAGGAGCGGCGAGCTGCACGTGCTGGGAGACGCGGGCAACAGGCTAGGGGTGCAGATGAAGGGCGGCGTGGTGGTAGTCCGGGGGGACGTCGGCGACTACCTCGCAGAGTTCATGGCGGGCGGCGTGGTGGTCGCCCTGGGCCGCGTGGGCCGCTACACCGCCACCGGCATGGTGGGCGGCAGGGTCTACGTCCGCGGCCACCTCCCCGTGAGCCACATAGGCAAGGCGCCGCCCAGGAGGCAGGTGGAGCGCTACATCCGCGCCCTCGAGGCCCGCGGCGAGATAACGAGAGAGCAGGCCATCAAAGCCCTCGCGGGCCAGACCGTCGAGGAGCTGCTCGAGGCACTGGGCCCCAAGTTCAGGCGGCTGGCCAAGCTCTGGGGCGTCCTACACGTAGGCTACCCCCACGCTGAGTACCGCTACCTACGCGGCGACGAGAGGGAGGAGCTCGAGAAGATACTCCAGAGCCACGTGGAGGCAACCGGCCAGCCCCTCGACATAGAGGACGTGCTGAACCACAAGTTCACCGTGATAACCAGCGTGAAGGTGAAAACGCCCGAGGAGGGAGCCTGGTAGGGCAGGCCCCTTCTTCTAGCCTCCGCGCCTCCTGAGCGAGTAGACGGGCCTCCCGTCAACCACGCTTTTCTCCACCAGGCCCATCTCGGCCAGCTTCCTCAGCTTCCTCGACACCACGGACTTGCTGAGGCCGAGCTTCTTCGCTATCTCGCTCACACCCATGGGGCCGCCCTCCTCGAGGGCCGCCAGTATCTTCCGGTCCCTCTCGTCCACGCCGCTGTCGTCGAACAGTATCACCGTCTCCTCGTCGACGGCTATAGTCCTCTGCCTGGCCGCGTCCACCGCGAGGCCCCCGGCCGAGAGCATCACCGCGTGCAGCACGTGGGGCCCCACGGCGCTGCCCGAGGCGAGGCTGGCGGCCAGGTAGTAGCCGGCCGCGGCCGCCAACGCCACCCTGCCGAGGAGCCCTATCCTCCCCCTCCGCTCGCCACGCGCCACCCTGTCCACCCTGGAGCCCCGGATAAGCAGACGGGGCCGGCGCCTATACGCTAACCCCTCCCCGGCGGCCACGCCACCACCCCTGGGGGAAGGTGACACCGCGCCCCGGCGCCTATTATTGCCTGGCACCGGGCCCCGGCGGAGGCCCTCTGCTCGGCCAGCGGCGGGGATATGTAGAGGCCGAGGAGGCCACCCTAGAAACCGGAGACGAGGCTGGGGGAGGCGAGACCCGGGCATGGCCCTCATAGGCGTCATGAGCGACAGCCACGACAACATCTGGGCGGTCTGGGAGGCCGCCCGCATCTTCCGAGACCGGGACGTGGAGATGGTGGTCCACCTGGGCGACATAGTGGCACCCTTCACGCTCCGCGCCCTCCACGAGGCGGGGGTGCAGAGGCTCGTCGCAGTCTACGGCAACAACTGCGGGGAACGCCTAGGCCTCTCCAGGACCGCGGCCGCCCTAGGCTACGAGATAGAGGAATGGCCCCACAGCCTCGAGGTCGACGGACGCCGGCTACTCCTAGTCCACGGCTCCGGGCCCCCAGAGAAGACCATAGCAATGGTGGAGGCCCTCGCCACCAGCCAGCGCTGGGACGCCGTGCTCTACGGCCACACCCACCGCGTCGACAACCGCCGGATAGGCGACGTCCTCGTCCTCAACCCGGGCGAGACCTGCGGCTGCCTAACCGGGAAGAAAACAGTAGCAATACTAGACACGGCCACAATGGAGGCCGAGGTCGTCACCCTCTAGCCCCACCCGGGGGTTTTCACGCCCCGCGCCGCCTAGCGGCGAGCACCGCCACCGCGAGGGCCGCCAGGCCCACAGCCACGGCGGCGAGCAGCGAGCCGCCGCCAGGCCCCCCGGTGGCCCCGGGCGCCTCGGGCGCGGGCACCGTAGAGGAGCCGGCGCCGGGCTTGGAGGCGGACGCCGGAGGCGTCGCCGCGGCGGAGGTAGACGTGGGCGCGGAGGCGGAGCCCCCGGCCCCCGCCGCTGCGCCGCCGGCTGCCCCGGCGGTGCTGGTCGGCGCCCCGCTGCTCGCCGCCGTGGAGCCCGCCGCCCCGGCGGCGCGGCCGGCAAGCCTCTTCAGGTAGATGGCGGCGTCCTCTAGCTCCTGCAGCCCCGCGTCCCCGTAGAGGCCGCTGGCCAGCCAGCCCGCGGGGCCGCGTATCGCCGGCAGGGCCTCCTCGAGCAGCCGCCTGGCGCTTGCCGCCCCGCTGCCCGCGTCGTAGAGCAGCAGCGCCGCCGCCTCCCCGGGGGCGCCCGGGGGCAGCGGCAGCAGGGAGCTCTCCAGGCCCGCGGCCTCGAGCAGCGCGGCCGCGTAGACGGCCCCGACGAGCGCCCGCGTGTAGTCCTTCGCCGCCTCTCTGCCCGGGTACGCCGCGCCGCCGCCCGTCAGGAGGGTGTAGTACACCCGGCCCGCGGGGGAGAGGAGGGTCAGGTTCGCCCTCGCCGCCATCGCGCGGAGCACGTCGAGCCTTCCCTTCTCCGCTGCCAGCGCCGCCGCCACCCGGGCCGCGTAGTGGAGGGCCTCCACGAGGCCGCCTATGTAGCGGGCCTGGCTGGGGCCGCAGGAGGCGGGGGGCGCCGGCAGCTTCTCCACCCTGCCGTCGGGGTAGGCGACCGCGTCCACGTAGCCGTCGCCGTCCCGGTCTAGGGGGGCGGGCGCCGAGGAGTCGCTGAACACCATCGTCAGCACGGGGAGGTAGCCCGTCCGGCGGCCCCGGGCGGCGACGACGAGTACTGCCTCCCTGCCGCCGTCCCGGTCTAGGTCGACGGGGTAGACGGCTGCGTGGAACAGCCTGTAGCGCAGACCGCCGAGGCCGCGCGGGGGCCCGCCGGGCAGCTTCTCCTCCGCCACGAGGCGGTGCTTCGCCGGGTCGTAGACTACGAGGCGCCAGCCGCCGAGGTCTACCAGGTAGTAGCGGCCCCCGCGGTCCTGGAAGGCGGCGAGGAACGGCCCGGAGCCGCTGCCGTGGGCGCTCACCAGGTAGGCGCGGCCGTGCTCGATGTAGTAGAGGCCGACGCTGCCGCCAGACCGGTAGGCGGCGAACACTGCGCCCCGGGAGACGGGGACGTAGTAGAGGGGCGGCTTGCCGGCCAGCGGCCCGGGCTCCGGGACGGCGCCGAGGAGCCGCCCCCGTAGGCTCTTCTCCACCCCGCCGAGGCTGCCCGGCGACGCGAGGCTGAAGAAGCCGTGTATGCGTCCCTCACCCGCGTAGACCAACACGTCCTCGTGGTCGAAGCCGCCGAAGAAGCCGCGGCAGAAGTCCATCCTGCCCAGGACGTAGACGGGCTCCCTCGAGCCGTCGCCGTCGAAGTCGAGCAGGCCCGCCGAGACCTCGTAGTAGAGGAAGGAGCCCAGAGCGGGGTCGTAGAGCAGCTCCCGGCTATACGCCTCCCCAGAGCCCAGGAGCCCTAGGGCCGCCACCGCGTCCGGCTGGTCGCTGACGCGGGCGAGGAGGGCGCCGAGCGGCCACCCGGGGGCGCCGGGCAGGTCGTAGCCGCCGAGCGAGGCCCCGGGGACGGGCCAGGAGGCCCCCTCGAGCCTCACGCGGCGCAGCTGGGGGGCCCCGCCGCCGGGGGGCCCGCTGCTCACCGCTACCCGCAGGTTGTCCACCGCGTCCGCCAGGTCCGCCAGCTCCAGGGAGGCCGCGGGGCGGAAGCCGCCCCTCTCCACCGCCTCTATCACCGCCGCGGCCCGGCCGGTGAACCCGGCGAGGAGGCCCCGCCAGAGGCGGGAGTCGAGGCCCCGGAGCCAGCCGGGCACCGTCGCCTCCAGCCGCTGGGAGCCGACGAGGCCCGCGTCGAGCCTGCCGCCGCCACGCAGCGAGCCGTAGACCCGCTCGATGAACCCCAGCTCGCCCCTAACCGCGTCCCGGACCTCCTCGGCCAGCCGCGGCTCCCCCACCGGGCCGCAGCCGAACCGCGCCAGGGGGATATCCGCGTAGGCGTAGAGCACGCCGCCGCGGCTGCCATACACGACCCTCGCCTCGGCCACCACGCTGCCGTCGCCGGGGAGCAGCAGCACCGGCCCAGAGCTGTTGGAGGACGCGCTGCACCAGACATGGCCGCCGGCCAGCCAGACGCCTCCCCCAGAGGCGCCGGAGGCGCCGGCCGCCATGGCGGCGGCCGCCAGCGCTACCGGGGCCAGCACGGCCAGAACCAGGGCCACCCTCCCAGCCATAGAGGCCACCGGGCCCACAGGAGCCGAGAACCGCTCTATAAAAACAAAAACACCGCATAACAAGCAAATAGAGGCTATAATAACTGGCTGCGGGCGGGCGAGTTGCACGCTACCTTGGCCCTATTTCCCGGCAGGAAGTGTCCTCCGCGTAGTTCCCCCTCCCCGCCGGCTTCCCGTGGGCTGTGAGGGGCTTCGTGCCGGGCGGTGGGGCGCGTCTCCTCCTGGAGCGTAGCCTGGCCCACTTCCTCTTCTCCTCTATCGCGGCGGGGAGCCAGGATAGGAGGTCGTCGCGGCCGATTGTGTAGAGCTTTACCGCGGCGGCTAGCCGGTGGACGCAGAGGGGGTCGCCGGCGAGCCGTGAGGCGGGGCAGGGGCAGCTGGCCCCCTGGGGGGTGACGTGTACGGGGTAGCGCTGCTCCTCGACCGGCAGCCTCCCGGCCTCGGCGGTTGTCAGGGCGTGGCCTCCCCGCAGGAGGGCTGCGAGGTCCTCGTGGGCCACGGGGCGCCGGGGCGGTAGAAGGCCGAGCCTCTGGCTGGGCACGATGACGACGGCTGAGCGGGGGCCCAGCCTGGCCAGTGCCGCGCGCCTGGCGAGCCTGAGGGCGCGGAGTATCTCCCCCTCGGGGGCTCCGAGGCTGAGTAGCCAGCGGCGGGCGTCTGCCAGGCTCCTCTTGGGCACCGGGTGGGCACCTCTCTCGGGGGAGGAGGCCAACACCCCACCGAAGAGAAATTGAAACAGGGCTGTTTTTAAGCATTGCTCACAGCCAGTGAGCAACCCCTAAACAAAACCCATCCCCCAGAACCACAGCCCGGCCAAACAAGGCACACATAGAGCCCCGAAGGAGGCGAGGCGTGGAATGAAGCCGCATACGAGGCGCCTACTCCTAGCCGCTGCCGCCCTCGCGGCGGTGGCCACCACCGCGGCGGCAGTAGCCGCCTACGCGCAGCGAGACCAGTGGCCGCCATGGGCGCCCTGGTGGCGGGGCCACTGGGGCTGGGCGGGGCCACACGCCTGGAGCCACGGATGGGGCCATGGATGGGGCTGGCAGGGCCCCTGGCGGGCCGGCTGGGGCCCCGGGCCCGCGCCACTGGCCGCCGGCTGGGCCGCTAACACGACCACCGTCTCCGGCACCGTAGCCGGCTGGGCCACCCCCAGGCTCCTAGTGCTAGACACGGGCAACGGGACGCTCACGCTACGAGTCCCCGCGGTGATGGTGGAGGAGGGCAGCGGCTACATGGTCTACACGCTGGCAGCCCTGAAGCCAGGCGCAAGGATAGAGGCGGTCATCGCGAGGCCAGGGCCCTGGGCGCCGCCCCTAGCAGTGAAGATAGCCCTAGAGGGGGGCCGCGTCCTCTACTCGCCCAGGTACCTAGCCTACACCGCCGCCGCGGGCAACCGGTAGCCCCCGGACCCCTCCATATCCCTCCTTTTCGGCCACCACGCTGGGGCCGAGGCGAAGGCTCCGCCACTACCCCTTAACCACTTCTACCCTCGGCGGCCCTGGCGGCCTCCTCCACGCGGGTCTCCGGCACCCTGCGAGGGCTCACGCCATGCACCCCTTTGCCGGCCCCTGCCCCTGCTGGTGGAGGCGCTGGCGGCACCACCCCCCGCCGTGGGGCCCCGCGCCCTGGGCTCCCTGCGGGCCGGGCTGCTGGGGCGGCCCGGCGGCGCTGGCGGCCGCCGCGCTGCTCGGCGGCGCCTCGGGCGCCGTGGCGGCGCTGCTCGCCCTCATCCTCTACCGCGGCGCGGCCGCGGCCCGTGACCCGCGGCTAGCCTACTCGTCGGCCGGGTTCCTCCTGGTGGCCGCCGCGTCGTGGGCGAGCGTGCTGGCGCCCCTCTCGCTGGTCTCGACGCTGCTCTTCATCCTCGGCTACGGGCTGCTGCTGGCCGCCCGTGGCCTCCGCGGCCCAGCCTACCTGGCTGCGCCGCTCCTCCTGTCGGCCGAGGCCCTTGCGGCGGCGCTGGCGGCCGCCGCGCTGCTGCCCTCGAGGAGCCCCGCGGCCAGGGCCGGGGGGGTGCTGCTCGCCGCCTCCCACCTGGTGGAGGCCTTCTCGCCCCTGCTCGGCCAGGCGCTCCGCCTAGCGGGGCTGCTGGCCGTCGCGGCGCCCCACCTGAAGCCCGGTGAAGCGGGTTGAAGAGGAGGAGGCCGAGAAGCAAGGCGAGGATAGTCTACGAGCTGCTGCTGGCCCTCCAGAGGAGGGGCCCCATGGCGCCCTCGCGGCTGGCGACCCTCCTCGGCCTCCCCTACGACAGGCTCTCCTCGCTCCTCGACGAGCTGCAGCGCCGCGGCCTCGTGGCGCGGCGGGAGGAGGGCGGCCACACGGTGGTGGAGGCGACGGAGGAGGGGGGCAGGGCGCTGGCCAGCCTAGCGAGGGCGCTCCGCGTCCTGGAGGAGCTGGGCCTCGAGTAGGCCCCCCGCATGGGGGGCTGGGGTGCCTCGGTGGCGGCAGGCCCGCTCACCCACCCCTCCACGGGGGAGGGGTGTCTGCTCCTCTGCCCCGCCGGCCGGCGGGGCCCTTGGGCGTTGATCCCGGCGCCTCACCGGCCCCCGCCGGGCGGGGGCTGGGGCTACTCCTGCTCCTCGTGGGCCCGCGGGGGGGCTAGCTGGTTGAGCCTCTGGGCCCAGTCGGCTTCCCTGAGCTGCGTTGTGGCCTCCTCTACGTCCTTCACGGTGTCTATGCTGCGCCAGTAGGCGTCGCGGAAGCCGACGCCGGCGAGCCTCTTCTGGCTGGCTAGCTGGGGGAACCCGTGTCTCTCTATGTCGCCCTTCTCGGGGAGCCAGCGGAACACCTCGGGGGTGAGCGCGTAGACGCCCGCGTTTATCCAGTAGTCGAGCGTCGGCTTCTCTACGAACCGCTCTATGAGGCCGCTGTTGTCGACCTCCACTATCCCGTAGGGGCTGCGGAGGGGGACGAGGGCTATCGCGCCCACGAGGGAGCCCTGGCTCTCCGCGAGCCTCTCGGGGAGCCTCCTCGCGTCCAGGTTGGTCACCACGTCCCCGTTTACCACGAAGAAGTAGTCCTCGTCGGCGAGGAGGTGCTCGGCGTTCTTTATCGCGCCGCCGGTGCCGAGGGGCTCGTCCTCTACGACGTAGGCTATCCTCACGCCTAGGCGGCGGCCGCTCCCCAGGTGCTCCACCAGCTTCTCCCACCGGTACCCGGCCAGGACGACGAAGTCCCTGTACCCGAGGCTCCTGAAGTGGAGTATCTGCCACTCTATTATCGGCCTGCCGGCGACCTCCACGAGGGGCTTAGGCTTGTCCAGTGTGAGGGGCCTCAGCCTCTTCCCGAAACCTCCTGCGAGTATAACCACCTTCGCCATAGTGCGTCTCCACCACAGGTAGGTGGTAGCCGCGCGGCGCTAGATAAGGCTCCCCGCTACGCCGCGGGGGCCAAATGGACGGCGACGTGGACCCCGTCCAGCCTGACCCGGAGCCTCGCCACCCCGTCGCTGCCGGGCCTCAGCCTCTCCTCGCCGCCCCCAGGCAGCAGCCTCGCAACGTAGCCCCTGCCGGGCTCCAGCCTGGCGGCGAGCACCACGCTGCAGCCCGGGACCCGGCGCGGCACCGCGAGCCCCCAGGGGGGCTCGAAGCCGGGAGCCTCCCCCGGCGTCGTGGCCTCGGGCACCGCGTGGACGACGCGGTGCCAGCAGTTGTTCACAAGGTGGGCGAGGAGGCCCTCCCCCACCCGGTACCCGTGGAGCTCCACGAGGCCGTTGTGGTCCTCCAGCCAGAGCCTCCGCCTGGGCGAGAGGAGGCGCAGGCTGGCCTCGAGCAGCGCCAGGTGGTCGGGGAGCCCGACGCGGTGGATGTGGAGCCCGAGGCGGTACCCGTGGTAGAGGATGGAGCCGTCGCCGCTCTGCAGCACCAGGGGCCCCGCCGCCGCCCCCGGGGCGGGGGCGCTGCGGCCCAGGGTGTACTCGTAGCCGTAGCTGCTCCGGGGGAGCCGGGCCTCCGCAACGGCCCTGGCGCCGCTGGCGCGGAGCCTCGCCGCCTCGCCGAGGGCGGGGTCCCAGCGCCTCTCCCGGAACCAGGGGTCGGGGGCGCCGAGTGCGACGCGGCGGGGGGCCCCGGGTAGGCCCAGGTTCTCGAGGTAGTAGGCTCCCAGCCGCGCCGGGCCCTCGTAGGCGGCGCCTAGGCGGTCCTGGAGCAGGATGCGCCACGTCTCCCCTCCGCGCGGCCTCCTGGTGCCCGGGAAGCCGGTTGCGAGCAGCCTGGCGCCCCTGTCGAGGAGCTTCTCGAGGCCCTCCTCTAGGCCCTCATCGGCTACGCCGGTGTCGGCGGCGACTACTAGGCCCGCGCCGAGGCTCTCCACGTCTCTGAGCCTCCTCGTGGAGACCACAGCCCAGCTGTAGCCCAGCATGCTGAGCCCCTTCGCTATCCCCATTAGCTCGCCTATGTAGGCGTCCGGGCTGCCGTGGAGGTGCCAGTCGTGGCTGAGGGAGCTGTACAGCACCGCGGCGTCCGCGACCGGGGCCCTCTCCGCGAGCAGGTCCGAGAACTCCCCCATCGAGGCGTAGACCCTGGCCACGGTGTCGACGAAGCGCGGGTCCTCGAACACGGTGCTCGCGAACACGGTGACCACGGGCGAGGCCCCCGCGGCCACCGTCGCCCAGAGGCTGTGCTCCAGCAGCACCGGCGGCGCCGAGACAGGTGGCGCCAGGAGGGGGAACGCGTTCCGCGTCGAGACCACGGGCTTTCCGCCCGCCACGGCCATGGAGGCCTTGACTATGAAGCTCCTCCACCAGGGGCCCCGGAAGTCCTCCTCGCTCGCCTCGGCGAACACCGCGTCGAGCAGGTCCGAGACCTCCTCCGCCACGCGGAGACCGCGCCCGCTCCACCCCCCGGGGTGGTTGTTGTAGAGCAGCCACGCCCCCCGCGCCCTGGCCTCGGCCGCGATAGCCTCCACCAGGCGCCTCGTGACGCGGTACCTCCACTCCCAGGCCTCCCTGTACTCCGCCTCCCTGCCCCCCTCCGGCGACGGCGGCAGCTCCTCGAACCCGGTCTCCTCGCGGAACCTGGCCCGGCACCAGCGGCAGAAGCAGGCCCTCCCAGGGTCCGGCATGTAGCGGAGGCTGTCCAGCAGCAGCCCGTCCGCGCCGCTCGCGTCGAGGGCCTCCCCCGCCTCCTCCGCGTAGAGCCTCCCGGCCGGAGAGTTGGGGCACATGAGGGGCCACTCGGGGTCCACGCGCAGCCCCGCGGGGTGGTGGTCGAGGACCCTCAGCTCCCCCCTTGGCCCGCGCTGCGCCCAGTCCGGGTGGGCGTCGTAGAGGAAACGGTTAGACGTGTGGCAGGCCATTACCACGAGCCTCCTGCCCGCCTCCCGGAGCCTCCCGGCCAGCTCGCGGAGGTCGAGCCGGGACCGGGGGTGGCGCGGGTAGATGCTGCTCCGGTAGAACGCCCTCCCCCAGCCGTCCCTCGCGAACACTATCACCACGTCGGCGTGGAGCCTCTCGGCCAGCTCGGCGACGAAGCCCGCGTCCACGCGGTCCCCGTAGAAGCCGTACCTGTCCTCGAGGTTGAACTGGAGTATCCGCGAGAACCTGGGGAAAGCGCCGGGCAAGACACGTGACCACCTATGCCGCAGGAGGGGCCTGGCTACGCGCCGCCCACCAGCAGCCCCCCGGGGCTAAGAAGCCAGCGCCCCCAGGCCGCCCCGAGGCCAAGGGGGGCGGGGAGGGGCCGCTCGGGGCCCCGGAGGTGGACGGGGCGCTATTCTACCAGCATTCCTCCCCCACCAGTGCTGGGCCACGCCTCTCCCACGGCAGGTGCTGCGACGATGCGTCTCCACGTCGGGTTCGTGTCCCGTTTCCCGCCGGTGAAGTGCGGCGTAGGCGAGTACGCGGCCTACCTGGCTAGGGCCCTCCTCGCGGTGGAGCCCGGGATACGTGTGACCGTGTTCTCCACGCGGGAGGCCGGCTCGGAGCCATACGAGGCCCACGGGGTCCGGGTCGTGCCCGCCTACGATAGGCTCGCGGACGACTACGGGGGGCTCCTCGAGGCCCTCCGGGACGTGGGAGGGGTCGACGTGCTGCACCTGCACCACGAGTACGGCATCTACGGCGACGGGCCGGCAGTGTTCGAGGCCATGGTGGAGGCCAGGAGGAGGGGCCTCGCGGGGGCGGCTGTGGCGACGCTTCACACCGTCTACCACCCCCGGGGGGTTGAGGGCGGGAAGGAGGAGCGGCTGGCGGCGCAGGCGGCGGCGTCGAGGCTGGACGCGGTGGTTGTGCACTCGGTGCTGCAGGAGTTCGAGCTGTACAGCCAGGGTGTCCCCGCGGATAGGGTGAGGAGGATACCCCACGGCACAAGCGTGAACCCCTACACGGGGGAGAACCCGGACCGGCTCCTCGAGGGGCTGGGCGTCGACCCCTCGGAGGCGCCTCGGCCGAGGCTGGTGGCGCCGGGGTTCCTGCGGCCCGACAAGGGGCTGTTCACCCTGCTCGAGGCCGCGGGGCTTCTCCGCGGGGAGGGCTTCCGGGGCTCCGTCCTGGTGGCGGGGGAGGAGCAGGGCAGGGGCGGCGCCGCCGTGGCGGAGAGGCTGCGGGGCGCCGCGCGGCGCGGGGATGTGGTTCTCCTCCACCGCTACCTGAGCGGGGACGAGCTGCTCCGCCTCATGGCTGCTGCGGATGTGCTGGTGCTGCCCTACGAGGACAGGCCGGGGAAGTATAGTGTGAGCGGCGTACTCCACCTGGCGATGGGCTCCCTGAAGCCCCTCGTGGGGACGCGGGTTCCGAGGCTTATAGAGCTCTACCAGTACGCGCCCCGCCTGGTTGTGGCCCCCCGGAGCCCTCGGGGGCTCGCCCGGCTCGTCTCCTGGGTGCTCGAGAACTACGACTACTCCGTGGCCTACATGTCGGGCCTCTACGGCTACGCGGTCCGCACCCTCTGGGCTAGGGTGGCGCGCCGCCACCTGGCGCTCTACGAGGGCCTCGCCGCCGCCCAGCATCGGGTTGGGTTTCAAAACCACACCGGGTTATCTGGAAGTTAGACCTATTCTACACCAGTCGTAACTTTAAATCCTGGGGTTCAGCGGTGGAGCCGGAGGCCGTGCTCGAAGCAGGGGAGGCAAAGAACGACGGGGGCCTCCGCTACCTCGCCGCGATAAGGCTCCTCTTCTCCAACCCGGCGGCGCGGCTCCTGCTACGCGCCGCGGCCTACAGGCCGGGCGGGTGCCGCACCAGCGAGGAGGTAGAGGACGAGGGCCGCAGCGTCGCCTACTACGCCCTATCCAGGCTCGCCGGTGTCAGCGTCTCCGGCTGCCCCCTCTCGGCGAGGTTCCTGGTTCCCCTAGTAGAGGCGGTGGTAAAGCTCGGAGTCGCCGCCATAGGCGGCAGGGGCGCTCTCGCCGAGGCCCGCGAGGCGCTGCGGGACCCCGCGGTGCGCCGCGGTGTCTCCCTCGTGGTGGAGGGGCTGGCCCGCTACGGGGTGACGGTGCCGCAGAAGCTGCCCGCCCCCTTCCTTGTGGTCTGGAACTTCACCAACATGTGCAACCTGCGCTGCCTCCACTGCTACCAGCGCGCCGACAAGCCGACGCCGGACGAGCTTAGCCTCGAGGAGAAGCTGGGCCTCGTCAGGCAGCTCGACGAGGCCGGCGTGGCGGCGGTGGCGCTCAGCGGCGGCGAGCCCACGATACACCCGCACTTCCTCCGCGTCGTGGAGGAGCTGGGCCGCCGCGGCATCTACGCCGCCGTGGCCACCAACGGCTGGGTTTTCGCCAGGAAGGAGAGGCTCGAGGAGGCCGTGGCCCGGGGGCTGCGCTACGTGGAGGTCAGCGTGGACAGCGCGAGGCCGGAGGTCCACGACAGGTTCCGGGGCGTGCCCGGCGCCTGGAGGAGGGCCGTGAAGGCGCTCGAGAACGCCGTGGAGGCCGGGGTCAGCAACGCGATGGCCACCACTGTTACGAGGATAAACGTTGGAGAGGTTGACGACATACTCGACCTAGCGGAGAGGATAGGCGTCGAGAGGGTGATATTCTTCAACTTCGTCCCCGTCGGCCGCGGCAAGGAGAACGCCTGGCTAGACCTGAGCCCCGAGGAGAGGGAGGAGCTTCTACGCAAACTCTACCGCGAGTCCAAGAAGCGCCGCGTGGTGGTGCTCAGCACAGCCCCCCAGTACGCGAGGGTAGTACAGCAGATGAGCCACGGCGAGGAGGCGGCGCCCACGCACTTCTACATGGGCGAGGACCGGTTCGTGAGGGCGCTCGCAGAGTACATAGGCGGCTGCGGCGCCGGCAGGATATACGCAGCCATCCAGCCCAACGGCGACGTCACCCCCTGCGTCTTCCTGCCGGTAAAGGTGGGCAACGTCAGGGAGAGCCACTTCCGCGACATATGGGACAGGGCGCCCCTCCTCCAGGCCCTCCGCGACCGCGGCAAGCTACGCGGCGCCTGCAGCCGCTGCCCCTACCGCAACGTCTGCGGAGGCTGCCGCGCCCGCGCCTACGCCTACACCGGCGACCCGCTAGGCCCGGACCCCGGCTGCATACTCGCGAGAAAGGAGTGGGAGAAGTACGCCCCCAAGGCATCGATAAAGGTGAGGCTGCCCAGCGCCGCCGCCCACTAGCCTCCCCCTGTGTTTTTCTCCCAGCCCGGCCGGCAGCCCCACCCGGGGGGTCGCCGGGGAGCCGTGGCAGCGGAGCCCTTCGTGGGAGTGATCCTGGCTGGAGGGGAGGGCCGCCGCTTCGGCGGCGACAAGCTCCGCGCCCTCGTCGACGGCGAGGCCGCCGTGGCCCGCGTCGCGGCGGCCCTCCGCGGGGCCGGCGCCGCCGAGGTCTACGCCGCGACCAGGAGCCGGGAGAGGTGCCGCCTCTACCAGGCCCTCGCGGGGCTGGATGGCTGCCTGTTCGACCCGCCGCTGGGCTGCGGGGGCCCGGGGGCGGCGCTGCTCGCGGCCGCCGAGGCGGCCGAGGAGGGGGGCTGGCGCCGTGTCCTCGTGGCGCCCGGGGACGCGCCCTGGCTGGAGCCGTGGGTCCTCGCGAGGCTCGCCGCCCTGGCCGGGGGGGCTGAGGCGGCCACTGTTCTCCACGGGGGCGGCTTCGTGGAGTCGCTGCTCCAGCTTCTAGACGGCGGCTACCTGTCGGGGCTCGTGGAGCCCCTTAGGGCGCTCTGCGGGCTGCGGGGGGAGCTTCGGGCGAGTGACACGCTGCGGCTGGCGCCTAGGCTCGCGCTGGTGGGCTCCGGGCTGCTCTCCCCCTGGGCCATGTCCTTCGCCCACATCAACACTAGGGAGGCGCTGGCGGCGAGGGCTGCCCGTAACCCGCTCGGGGACGGGCTGGTGCTCCTCGGGGAGGGGAGGCCGAGGCCCCTGCCCCGGCTCGCGACGCGCCGCCTGTGCGCCGCCCTGGGGCTCGAGGAGGCTCTCTACCGGCGCCTGGGGCTCCGGCAGCTGGAGAGGCAGGCGGCTAGGGACGCGGCCCGCGTCTGTGGGGTGGAAAACGGGGTGTAGGGGGGCCTACTGGGGGGAGAGGAGGCGGCGGAGCTTCTCCTCCACCCTGCGGAGGCCCTCCTCCGGGTCGACGGGGCAGCCCATGTACTGCATTGCCTCCGTGTAGGCCTTCTTGAATTCCTCGTCGTGCTCGGTTCTCTCCTTCGCGCCGGCTATCAGCCAGAGGGCCTCCGCCAGGAGCTTGCCGAGGCTCTTCCCGGTCCTCGCCTCCAGGTCGCTGAGCGTCTCGCCGCACTCGCCGCGGAGGCTCTCAACCACCCGCTCGACGTAGTCCGTGTAGAGCTTGTGCCACTCCCTGTGGCTCATCCTGCTGCAGCTGCACCTCTTCCCTCCCTCGGCGCGGCAGACGAGCCCACACACCGCGTCGTTGAACAGGGGGTACTCCTCGGGCCTGGTTATGTGGAGCACCCGGAATGCCGAGACTATGTGGCTGCGGTTTCTCCGCAGGTACTCGAGGAGGTCTATCTCGCCACGGTGGAGCCTCGCCACGTCGCGGAGCAGCTTGGCCGCAGTAGAGGCGCCTATGTTCCACGCGCCTCCCCAGACTACGAGCGCCCTCCTGGTCCTCGAGACCAGCGTGTCCCAGAGCCGCCTGCAGAACGGCTCCCCCTCCCTGCCCGCGTCGAGGCAGTAGGCCTCGTAGAGCCTCCACGTGGCCACCGCGTCCAGGTAGCTGCCCTCGCTCGCCGGCCGAGTGTTGGTCACGAACCTCTCCAGGTCCTCTACGACGCCGTCCCTCATCGCCGCGTGGGGCCGCTCGCTCCTCTTCTCCCGGAACCTCTCCACAGCCATGACAGCGTACATGGGCTCCTCGGCTACCGCCAGCTCGTAGGCCAGGACGAGGCCCTTCAGGAGGCTGCAGGTGCCGCACTCCTGCGCCACGCCTACACACCCCCAGCCTTCTCCACTACACAGAAACTATGCATAACAGCTAGAAACTATTTAGTATTACTTTGATTCCAGAAGTGTTTAACCACTTCCTCTTGAGCCGCACCGAGAGGAGAGGAGGCCGAGAAGAGCACGAAGCCCCGGGCTCCTCCTCGCCAGCTCCTCCACCCCCGACGGGGGCGACGGCAACACGAGGCCGGCCACGCGCAGCGAGACACGGAGAAGCTCCCCGACAAGCCCCTCGGCCCCAGCCGCGTAGCCCCCCTCCAGGCAGGAGACCACGCCCCGCAGGAGCCTACGGGAAAGCCCGAGAGCATGCTCAGCCAGCGCCGCGAGGTAGACCACGTTAAGCCTCAACAACTCCCCGCCATGGGAGCCCTCGAGGTAGACCACGTAGACGCTAGTATGGGGCGCCGTGCGGCACCTCTCCCCGAGGCGGAGACAGTCAGCAGGGTCAAGGGGGACCCTGGTCTCTGCGTCGTAGACGGCGCTGCCCACCGAGTACCGCGGCACGAGGACGAACCTGGCGTAGGGCGACTCGTAGGCCACCACGGGGCGCGAGGACCGGGCCTCGTGGAGGACGCGGCGGAGCCGGTACCCCCCGTACCCCAGGGCCTCGAGGAGCCCCGTGGTGAATAGCGGCGGGTCCACGCAGCCAAGCCCGCGGCCGGCGCAGAGGTCAAGGTGGGCGAGCAGCGCCCTGGCAGCGGCCTCGACCAGCAGCGCTACGGCGGAACCACCCCTCCAGCCCGGTACGCCCCTATAGGGGAGGCGCTCCTTAACACCTGGGGACTGGCCGGCGCCACATATTTAGGCGACGCCCACGACCAGCCCCGCTATCTCCTCCACGTCGCCGACACTATGGCACCACTTGGCCACGTAGCGCAGCCCGCCCGGGGAGGCGGTCGGGTAGAGGACCCAGCCCCGGCGGCGGAGCCTCTCCGCCGCCCCCCGGGGGGCCCGGAACGCCACCAGCGGGGTCCACGGCCTGCTCCAGACCTCTACGCCGGCGGCGCGGAGCAGCGAGGCGAGCCTAGAGGCGAGGCCCTCGAGGCGGCGGGCCAGCTCCCCCAGGCCGCGGGGCCCCAGCGCCTCCAGCGCCGCCGCGGCGGCGGCGAGGCCGGCGGCGCTCCTGGTCCAGGGCAGCCCCCTCTGCCTCCCGGCGGGCATGTAGGGCGCCTCGAAGACCAGGGGGTCCAGCAGCGCGCCATGGGAGGCTAGGAGGGCGGCGCTGGGCGGAGGGGCCACGTGCTTGTGGAAGTCTATCCCCACGAGCACGGGGCTCCCGGAGGAGAGCAGGCGGCCGAGGGCGCCGGGGACGCTGAGCCAGCCCCAGGCGGCGTCGACGTAGAGCACCGCCCCTAGCTCCGCGGCGGCCTCCAGGGCCTCGGCCAGCGGCTCGACGTAGCCGGTCTCCGTTGTCCCCGCGGTGGCCAGGACGGCTGCCACCCTTTCCCCGCGGAGCCGGCGCGCCGCGTCCTCGAAGCCGCCGGGCGCGGTGGCGCCTCCCGGCGCCGCGGCGGGGGCCTTCACGACCCTGAGCCCTAGGAGCCGGGCCGCCTTCTCGGCTGAGGCGTGGAGCCCGGCGCCGGCGAGCACTAGCCTGCCCCCGTTGGCCTCCCTGGCCGCGTAGAGGGCGGAGAGCACGTTCTCGCTGCCGCCGCCGGTGGGTAGGAGGCCGCCGATATCCGCTCCCAGGTAGGAGGAGACGGCGCCGCGGACGGCCTCCTCGAGGTCCCCGACCTGGCTCCAGGTCGCGGGGTCGTTCAGGTTGACGCGGTGGAAGAGACAGTACGCCAGGGAGGCCTCGGGCAGCGGCTCCGCGACCATGCTGCCCGCCGCCCTGCAGGGCGGCAGCGTCGAGGAGGCTAGGAGGAGGAGCCTATCCAGCAGCCGTGGAGCCATCGGCGCCCTCATCTCCCGCTATCCCGGCGGCTGCGGCGTGTAGAGCACCGCCCCGGTCGCGGCGTGGCGGTAGACCGCCTCCAGGGGCCTGCCCAGCAGGTCCTCGAGCCACGCCAGCGCCTCGGCGGCCATGTGGGCGTCTAGTGCGACCGGCGTCCACGCCTTGGCCGCGACCAGGCCGCGGAGGGGGAGCTGGAGCCTGCTCCAGGGCGCCGAGGCTAGCCGCTCCGCCACCCTCACCAGCTTCTCGGCCTCGCCGGCCGAGAGGGCCACAGCCCAGTAGCCCTCCAGCGCCTCCAGGGCCTCCCCTAGGCCCGCGGCGCACACCCCGCGGCTCCTCAGCCAGGCGGCGACCCTCTCCACGGCGGCCGCGTCGACCCCCAGCCCCGCGGCGGCCGCCTCCTCCGCCACCCTGGCGGGGGACCAGGAGCCGTGGCAGAAGCCGTGGAGCCACGCGGTGGCGGCGGCCAGCGAGGCGGCGTCGGCCAGGCGGCCGGAGGCCTCCACCGTGTCCCAGCCCGGCAGCCAGGGGGCCGCGGCTAGGCGGGCGGAGGCCTCCTCCAGGGCGGCTACGTCTATGTCGGCGGAGAGCACCTCGGGGAGCCTCGATAGCCGCACCCTCCACGCGGGGACGGCGGCGAGCCGGGCTTCTCCGCGGAGCGCCTCCTCGACCGGCTCGGGGGTGCCGCAGCTCCGCGCGTACCTCCTCCTGGCCTCGGCGAGGAGGCCCCTCTCCGCGGCCTCTCCGGGCCAGTAGCTGAGCCTGCAGAGGGGGCAGAGGGGGACCAGCCCCTCCAGCACTGCGAGCCCCTCCCCCGGCGACAGCAGCCACCTGGCGGCCGCGAGGGAGGCGCGGGCGCCGCAGATGCCGCACGTCCTCCCCCGGAGCCACCTCTCCAGCGCGGAGGCCAGCGCGGATGCCGCCTCGGCTGCGGGGCGGCCGGCGGCGCCGCGGAGGAGCCAGCCCGGGGCGGCTGCGAGCCACTGGGGCTCGCCGGCCAGTAGGCGGCGTGGGAGCGGCTGCGGAGGCGGGCAGCCGGGCTGCAACACTGCCTCTACCTCCACCGGAGGGCCCCGGAGGGGCTAGGCGAGGTCGCCGGGGCTTGGCTTCTCGCCTGCGAGGAGCCTTGCTAGGAGCCTCCGGGCCCTCTCGCGGGCGAGGAAGGGGTCTGCCTCGTTCACTATCATGTAGTCGGCTAGGGCTATTACGCTGCCGAGGCTGAAGCCTAGCTCCGTCATGTCGCGGCGGCGGAACTCGTCCCACGTGGAGGGGTCCCCGGGCCTGCCGCGGCGGCGGAGCCTCTCGAACCGGGTCCTGGGGGACGCGTGCACCGCGACGACGACCACCTCGCCGTGGCGCTGGAAGACCTCTACCTCCCTGAGGCTCCTGACGCCGTCCACCACGGCTATGCTGGGCTTGTCGCGGAGTATCTTCTCGAGCACCCTCTCCGCCACGACGGTGTCGCCGTACTCTCTGCGGAGAAGCATTGCGACCAGGTTGAGGTTCTCGGGGGTGGGTTCGAGGCCTCGGCGCCTCGTCTCCTCCCTCACCACGTCCCCCATGACGTAGACTGGGATGCCGAGGTCGCGCGCTATCCCCGACACCAGGGTCTTCCCACTACCCGGCATGCCGGTGACGAGCACCAGCAGGGGCCTGCCCGCAGCCACCATCGCCCACGGTGGTACCGCTACCCCCGGCCCGGGGGCGCCAATAAACCCCGCTCCCCCGCGGGGGCTCTAGAGCCGCAGCTCCGCCACGCAGGGCTCCCTGGAGGAGACGAGCAGCCTGGGCCCCGGCTCGACCACGTATATCCCCGCGGGCGGCACGGCCATGCCCGGCGTGTAGCCCGCGTTCGGGGCCCAGGAGGGGGAGACGTAGAGCACCAGGGGGTCGGCCTCGTAGACCCCGTCGGCGACGCGCAGCCAGGGGCCGAGGTCGGGGGCGAAGCTGGGCGGCGCCGGCAGCGCGCTGCGCCGGAGGAGGAGCACCCCCACCGCCTCCGCCATGAGCCTCGCCGCGGCCTCCGCGTTGCCCCTGCAGACGTGGGGCGCCAGCCAGGCGGCGCCCAGCTCCTCGAGCCCTACCCCCCGGGCGAGCTCCTCGGGGGACGCGTAGCCGTGGATGTAGACGCGGAGGGGCGGCCTGGGCTCGGCCGCTGCCAGGTCTAGGCAGGCGAGGTCGACCCCGCCGCCGCTGGCCTCTATCCAGATGAAGCCCGTGTAGACCGGCGCCCCGGTGGACTCCGCCACCGTCGCGTAGGCGAGGACCCCGGCTGGGCGCCAGGGTGAGCGGGGGCAGTGGAGGCCGTGCGCCGCCGGGGCCGCCTCCGAGCAGGCTACCACCATGCCTCGCGGCCCCGAGGCGGCTAGGAGGGCCTCCTCGGCGGCCCCCCTGGCGGCTGTGAGCCACTCCTCCACCCGTGTATCCTTCAACTCTGTGTCTCCGTTTCTCCGCCGCCCCGGCGCCGTATTACCGGTTTCGCCCATGCGCCCTCGAGGAGCCACGCGGCTGCAGCGGCGCCGACCGCGTAGTTGCTGGCAGCCATGCCGGCCCATAGCCCTGTGTCGCCCAGGCCGAGGCGGTAGGCGAGGAGCCAGCTCAGGGGGATGCGGAGCGCCCACAGCCTGGCCACGCCCAGCAGGGAGAGGAGGAGGGTGTGGCCGCTCGCCCTCGCAACTATGTTGGCCAGCACGAAGACGTTGAAGCCGAGCACGCTCGGGCCGAACACGCGGAGCATGTGCTGCGCCGCCCGGTAGACCCCGGGGTCGCCGGTGAAGAGCCCTATGAACTGGCTGGAGAAGGCCAGCAGGCCCGCCACGAAGGCGCCGACTGTTACGAGTATTAGAGCCAGGCCGGCCCTGGTCGCCCTCTTCGCCCTCTCGGGGAGGCCGGCGCCAAGGCTCTGGCCCACCACTATCCCCGCGGCGCGCGCCACCGGCATCGCTATCATCCTGTCGAGGCCGAGCACCACCTGGCCTATACTGTAGGCCGCGAGAACCGCGGTCCCCAGCCCCGACACTATCCCCACCATAGCCAGGAAGCCTAGGTTCATGCCCAGCCTCTGGGCCACCACGGGGGCAGATATCCTCGCGAGCAGGGGGAGGAGGCCGCGGTCGGGCACCAGGTCGCGGAGGCCCAGCCTTATCCCGTGCCTGCCGGTGGCGAAGCTGTAGGCCGCGTACACCGCGGCAACAGCCTGCGAGGCCGCCGTGGCCAACGCGGCCCCGAGGACGCCCAGGCCGGCGTAGAAGATGAGAACCGGGTCGAGCACCATGTTAGTCACGGTCGACGCCAGGCTGACCCACATGGTTGTCCTGGTGTCGCCCGTGTAGCTGACCGCGAAGTTGAACACCATGTTCACCGCGCTCAGCGGCAGCGTCGCCACCAGCACCGCCAGGTAGACCGCCGCCAGGGGCCTCACGTCGCCCGGCACACCCATGGCCGACAGGTAGAGGGGGATGCCGGCCAGCAGGGCGAAGGCGCCGAGCAGGTTCAGGGCGAGAAGTATGCCTAGCACCGTGCCTACGCTCCTCTCCGCCCTCCCATACTCCCCCGCCCCCACGTACTGTCCCACGAGGGCGGAGAGAGCCGAGGCCACGCCGAAGGAGGCGCTCATCAGGAGGCCCCGGTAGGGCCAGGAGACGGTGGGCGTGGCGAGGGCGCTCCTGCCGAGCCTGCTGAGCCAGAACGTGTCAACCATCTCGTAGAGGGTGCTCACGCTCGCCGAGAGCACGAGGGGGGCGGCCAGGGAGAGGATCAGGCGGTAGAGGTTCTGCTCGCCCAGCACCCTCGCCCGGCGAGCTGCAAGCCCCTCACGCCCCAAGGCCGCGCGTTTACCCCCTGCTCAGCGGTGGAAAACAACAACCTAGCCGCCGCTGCGCCCCCGGCCCTTCACGGGCCCGGTTTTAGCCGTGGCGCGTCGAGTTCCCCGCGGCTGCCCCGTGGCCCGCGGCGGCAGGTATCGGCGGGTGGGAGGCGAGCTGCCTGTAGAGGGCCTCGACGAGGGCCATTATGTGGGTCTCGTTCCTGGGTATGGGTATCACCCTGTTGCCTCCCAGGTATAGGACGCTCTCGTTGCTGGGCAGCCTCTGCGCCTCGCGCAGCAGCACGTCCACAACCCTGGCCACTACGGTGGCGTTGGCGGTCCTCGGCACTATAGTTGCTACGAGGGGCTCGCCGTCGACGTAGACCACGAGCGTGTAGAACATCCTGGTGGCGTTGTTGGCCGTGACGTTGAGCGGCACCAGCTGGTACTTCCTGGCGCCGAGGGCCTTGGCGACCTCTTCGAGCTCTGCCCTCGTAACGGTGCCGGGGGGCGCGAGCGCCTTCAGCTCCACGCTACGGTGCTGCGCCAGTATACCGGTAAGCGCGGGCGAGAAGATGGCCAGCAGCTCCAGGAACAGTATGAACACGAACACGCCGGCTAAGACGATTGCTATCTTCTTGTTCCTCCTCCTGGGCAAGACTCTCCCAGCACCTCCACACCGGCGCCCAGCACGGGGCCCCCTAATTAGCCGCCCCCCAGGCTTGATTAGCCCGGGGGAGCCCATAGCCTCCATGCAGCGAGGGGCCGCGGGGAGGGGCTGGTAGCGGTGCCGGCGAACCTGACGCCGGAGGCGCAGGCGAAGCTCGCCAAGTACTCCGAGGCTAAGACCCTAGAGGAGAAGATAAGGGCCCTGGAGGAGTTCCTCTCCGCCGCCCCGAAGCACAAGGGCGCAGAGAACCTCCTCCTCTGGGCCAGGAGGAGGCTCGCCGAGCTACGCGAGGAGCTGGAGGAGCAGCGCCGCAAGAAGCGGGGAGGCGGGGGCCCGAGGATCTTCGTGGAGAAGGAGGGCGCCGCCCAGGTCGCGGTGATAGGGCCGCCCAACTCGGGGAAGAGCCTCCTCGTCCACAGGCTCACCGGAGCCAGGACCATGGTGGCGGACTACCCGTTCTCCACGAGGCTCCCGGTCCCCGGGATGCTCCCCTACCGCGACATAAAGTTCCAGCTGGTCGACACGCCGCCCCTCTCCCCCTCGGCGCCGCAGTACATCCCCCGCGTGGCCGGGATAGCGCGCAACGCGGACGCAGTGGTGCTGGTGGTGTCGCTGGACGAGGACCCCCTCTCGCAGTACCGTATGATACGCGACCTGCTCGCCGAGCACGGCGTCTACATCGAGAAGCCGAGGGGAACGGTCCGGGTAGAGAAGGGGGGCGAGCACGGCGTCCAGGTGCTGGGCACCGGCAGGATACTGGACGCCACCGTGAAGGACGTGGAGAGGCTCCTCGCCCGTTACCGTGTCTACAGGGCGAAGGTCTACGTGGAGGGCGAGGTCACGCTCGAAGACGTGGAGATGGCGCTCCTCCGGAGCAGCGTCTACCGGCCAACCGTGGTCCTGGCCAACAAGGCCGACCTGCCGGGCGCCGGGGAGAGGTATAGGAGGCTCTACGAGTACCTCTCCCGGCGCCGGGAGAAGGGCGTCTGGCTCCTCCCCGTCTCGGCCCGCACCGGGCTCAACCTCGACAAGCTCGGCGAGGTGCTCTTCCGCCGGCTCGGCATAATAAGGGTGTACACGAAGAAGCCCAACGCGGAGCCAAGCAGGACCCCCGTGGTGCTCCCGAAGGGTGCCACCGTGAGGGACCTGGCCGAGCACATCCACAGCGACATGGTCGAGTACTTCCAGTACGCCAAGATATGGGGCCCCAGCGCCAAGTACCCCGGCGAACGCGTCGGCCTAGACCACGTGCTCGAGGACGGAGACGTGGTAGAGATACACTCCAAGAGGTAGCGGTGCAGGACACGGCCCTGGAGAAAAGGACTGGAAGAGCCCCTCCGGGCCCCCTAGGCCTCCACGGCCTGGGCGCCCTCCACGGAGCCCGGCACCGTCCAGGCCCCGAGCGCCTCGGCCATCCTTGAGGCTAGGCCGGCCACCCTGTCCAGCACGTCGCCGGGCAGCTTCGACTCGTCGAGGTAGAGGAGGCCGCCGCTGCCCTCGACCACCAGCCCCAGGCGCCTCAGGAGGCCGACCTCCTCGACCACGTCCACCAGCAGCGGGGCGGCGCCCACAACGTCAGCCATGTACAGCCTCTCGAGGTCCAACAGGAGGCCGTGGAGGCTCACCGGGCCCAGCAGCAGCCTGGCTACGACCGCGTCGCGCAGCAGGCTCAGCTCATACCCGACACGAGGGTCCAACAGGGTACTCATACAGCCCACCCGCCACACCCAGTCACCCACAGCCATAGTTGCGTGAAGCCTCCGTGAGAAGAGCGGAGCCGAAATAACACGCCAGGAGTACCTACCGGCAGCCCGTGGCCGGAGATGGGAGGCCGACCCACCATGTCTCACCCGGATGCGCCCAGCGAGGGCTGCGCCCCCGTCGAGGAGAAGTTCATCGAGATAGCGGCCTGGGCGGCCAGGAGGGGCGTCTACGAGAAGGCCGAGGACGCCCTGAGAACCGGCCTGGCGGTCATCTACGGCTACCTCATAACCTTCGACTACGAGAAAGCCGTTATCTGTATCCGCAAGTTCTACGAGCCAGGCGAGGACGTCGAGCACGTCGCCGGCCTCGCCACCATCTAGGCGGCACCGGCCGGGCCCGTTTCCCCCCGCGCCCCGCGGCCCCCCGGAGGGCCGCCGGGAAAGGGGCTAGCTGGCGGAGTGGAAGTAGTAGACCGCCGTGTCGTTGTCGTCGTATATCTCCTGCGGCGCGACCGCGTCTGCGTATTTCAGGGTCCAGCCGGGGTTCTGGTCTATGTCTGGCCCCCCGATTGCCTTGTAGCTGGCCCAGGCAAGCTCGGAGCAGTAGTAGCTTGGCCCGATGGCCTCTTTTGTGAGGTAGTTGTAGTCGTAGGGCTTGCCTAGCTGCTGGAGCGCGAACTGTGCCGCCGCCTGTCTCTCCCCGGGCGCCGCGTCCACGTGGGCCAGGGCTACCGTCGGGTACCTGGAGAGGAACTGGGAGAGCGGTGTGAGCACTACCCCTCTGCCGGGGAGGGCCTCAACCACTAGCCAGCCCTCCTGGGGGTCGTAGGCGGCGACTACGCCTACGTGGGTCCAGTACCCGGGGATTAGGTCGTCGACTATGCCGGGGCTGTGGCCGAACACTATGTCCCCCACCTGTACCCCCACGGGCTGGGGGTGGGTGTAGGCTCCGCCGGTTTTGCCGGTTGAGGCCGCCGAGGCTGCGGGGGCTGCGAGGAGGGCTGCGAGGACCAGGGCTGTGGCTAGGAGCCTGGACGGCTGCGGCAAGGGCTGGGCCCCGGCCTTTCCTCTCCCACCCGGGTGGGCGGATTTCTGTGTTGACGTTGTACAGTTTCTATCGTGTGGCTCCGGTGGGGCTCGGCGGGAAACCGCTGGGCGCGTACCTGGACTGCCTTCCTCACCGTGCTCGGCGGCCTGTTGTTCCTCACAGCCCCGTAGTTCTTCGGCCTCGGTGCCTGTCCTTATTCTCTCGTCTCCCCCCTTCCCATGTGCGCTGGTTTTATGTAGAAGCCGCGGGGTATTATTCCGTGTCTGGAGGTGGGCGCCTGTGGCCGAGCAGGAGGGGGCTCTTAGCGAGCTGAAGCTGCGGGAGGTCACCGTCCCGGTCGAGGTGCCGGTTAAGCCTGTCAGCAGGAGGGAGATAAAGCAGCTGGAGGCGATGCTGATAATCGGGACCATGTTCCGGCCGGACGTGCTGCGGGCCGCGCTCAGCAAGGAGGAGTTCCTGACCTGGGTTGACAGCCTCGCGGTCGCGGCTGCAGCGCTCGCGATGGAGAAGGCGGGGTACACGGTGCGCCAGATAGCGGAGGAGCTGGGCCGCACGGAGGCGACGATAAGGCGCCACCTACGCGGCGAGACCAAGGCGGGCAAGCTGGTGAGGGAGACCTACGAGATGCTCGTCCGCGGCGAGCTGAAGCTCGCCGTGCCCATAGTGAGCCCAGAGGCCGAGGAGGAGCTGAAGAAGCTCCAGGAGCAGGTGAGGAAGCTCGAGGAGGAGCTGGCGGGGCTCAGGGAGGAGAGCGAGAAGCTGCGGAGAGAGAACGAGGAGCTCAGGGAGCGGGTGGCGAGGCTGGAGGAGGCCGCGAAGAGGGCCGCGGAGAAGATAGGGGAGGCCGAGGCGGCGCTGCGAGAGGCCCAGCGGCTGCTCAGCCCCGGCGCCTAGCCCCTCCCCAGGTTTTCCCGGAGGAGCCTCCAGTACTCCTCGTCTCCGAGTATCGCCTCCTGCTCCCTCCTCACCTTAGAGGCGAGGCCCGCCGCGGCCCTCCTTATGAAGCCGGCCAGTTTCTCGACCCTCTCCCTTGGGGGCAGGGGGCGTGGGGGCAGGCCGCCGCGGCCTATACTGGCCTTGGCTATAAGCCAGGCCGCGACCGAGGCCGGGGAGGCGGCCTGGCGGAGCTCCTCTCTCCCCATGGAGCCGTTGAGGCCCCACCAGGTCTCCCTCGCGAAGGATACCCCGAGGGCCCTCATCAGCCTGTCCTCCCACTCCTGGTAGAGCCCCGCGGCGTCCCTCCGGACCATCGCCGCCACCTCGGCGGGGTCCAGGCCGCTCAGGGGGCTCCTCGCGGCCGCGGAGGCCAGGGCCTCGTCTATGACCGGCTCGAGGCTGCCGTGCAGGTAGGCGACGGCGGCGGCGTAGGCGCTGTGGAGCACCGTCGCCATGAACGCCTCGACGGGGTCCTCTACGCGGCGCTGCCAGGCACCCGAGGCTATCTCCACGACCTCCCCGGGGTCCACGGGGTCGGTTGCCGCGGGGCGGCCGTCGACCAGGACCCAGGGGACGCTCCAGGCGCCGAGCCGGAGAACCAGCCGGGGGTCCTCCGCCGAGTGGAGGACAACTTCCCCTAGGAGGCCCTCCGCTGCCAGGGCCTTCACGGCCTCGTAGCTCGCGGCGCAGGTCGGGTGTATTACTATCTCCACGCGGCCAGCCATGGCGGGGTCTTCACCCCTCCCGGGGCCCCGGCAGCGGCGGCCGCCGCTCTTTCCGCGTTTCCCCCTCTAGGAGCTCTGGGGCGACACGGTCGAGGAGTAGCCGGAGGTCCTCGGGCTCGAGGACGCCGGGGAGGCCGGCGAGGGCCCTGCAGCGGCTGAAGAGCACCGTCAGGGGGGCGTAGCCGGCCCCTATGCGGGCCGCGAACTCGGGGACGCGGTCGAGCCAGGCCTCGACGAAGACCGTGCCTGGCCGCTCCGCCGCCACGGCGTGGAGGACGGGGAGGTACTTCTCGCAGAGCGGGCAGCCGGGGGCCAGGAACGCTACCACCGCTATGTCGGCTGAGCAGACTATCGTGTCCAGGTCTAGGCTGTTCTCGGCCACTATGAGCGGCGTTGCTGGCGCACCTCCGCCACGGGGGGAGCGGGGGGCCGGCCCGCAGGAGGGTACTAAACCTATGATATACTCTATTAAACATGTTATGTTGTTACCTTACCGGGGCTATAGATAAGTAGCGGCATGTCCCTCTTTCTCGAGACGAGGTGTAGAACATGCCTAACGATAATAATGCTCATAGCATCAATGTTGCCATTTGGGGGCTGAGCGACCGACTCCTGGCTAGGATAATTGCCTCGACGAGGCCGCCGGGCCGCCTCGTGGTCCGCAGCGGCAGGGAGCTCAACACTGCGGAGCTGCTCCGCGCCGCCCCGGTGAGAGGGGCGCCCGGCTACGCCGTGCTCCTCGCCTCCGAGGACGGGGCAGCGCAGGGGCTCCTACTGCTCAGCGGGAGCGGCAGAGCCGTCTACGCGGAGCTGCGTGAGGCGGGGCGCGTCCTCCGCGGCCCCCAGGCGCTGGAGGCCCTGCGGCGCAGCGAGGCGGGGCTCGAGGCCACGGTGGCGCCGCTGCGGCTCCGCCTGGTCGACTGGGGCCCCCGCCTGAGCGTCTACGTGAAGGGCATAGACCTGCAGCACCGCCAGCTCCTGGCCGCGCTCAACACGCTATGGGAGTCGGTGCTGCACGACGCCTACCGCACCCGCCTCTACTGGGCAGTGGGCTTCCTGGAGGAGTACACGGTGTTCCACTTCAGGAGCGAGGAGAGGTTCTTCACGTCCAGAGGCTACCCTAGGGCCGAGCAGCACATTAGGCAGCACCGCTGGTTCGTCGACCAGGTGGCCCGCTACCGCTCCACCCTCTCATCCGTAGATGAGGATAATGTAGCTGAGGCGCTCGACGTCGTCGGGTTCCTCGCGGACTGGGTGGAGAACCACATAGCAGGAGCGGATAGGGACTACGGCGAGTGGGCCAGGAAGGCCGGGCTCCTGCCCGGCATCCCGTCGCCCTAGGGGCTGCGGGGAAAAAGCCTTGGGGCCTTGGTTCCCCGCCGCGTAGCCCGGCCTGCCGCCCCCGGGGGGCCGCGGCGGGGGCTAGTACCAGCCTATGTCGCGCGGTATCGGTATCTCTCTCCCCAGGAGGCCTATGTCCCTCGGTATCGGGACGTGCTTCACGGCCACCGCTACTGCTAGCGCGAGCAGGGCGGCCACCTGTGGCCTGGCTAGGTGGTACGTGATCCGGGCTGCGAGGCGGCCAAGCTCCAAGGCGGGTCCTGCACCTCCTTTCCTCTTCTTCTCGCCTCTTTGCGTGGGGAGCCCTCCTGGGGGCTCCCCGTGGGGGTGGGTAGGTGTGGCTGGGTTGTGAGGGAGGTTTTGATGGAGACATCTTCTAGTGGTATTACTTTTATTGTGGGGTTGTCGTGTTGGGCCGGTGGGGTGGCGGTGGGCTTTGTGCCGTCTCGTGGCGGGCTACGCGTCCAGCCCCCGGGGGGTCCATGTTCTCGGCGAGCTTGCCGTCCTCGTGGCTGAGGCTGCGCGCGGCGACCCCTACCTGGCGGCTGTGACGGGCGGGGAGGACAGGCACTGCCACGGCTATGGCTTCGTGCTTGCCTATCGTGGCGAGGGGGGCGCCTGGAGGCTTGTCCATGAGCGTTTTGACGCGCTCGACGAGGGGGTTGGCGAGGAGGAGGCGTGCCGGGCTAACCTGGAGGCCTCGCTGGGGGCGGCTGAGAGGCTGAGGGGGCTGCTCTCGTCTGCGAGGGAGGCTTTCCTCGTGTTCCACGTGAGGAGGGCCGGCAGGAGGGAGCCGAGGGGGAGCCTCAACACTCACCCCTATGTGGCTGTGTCGGCCGCTCCCGGGGGGCAGCTCCTGCTCTACCTTGCCCACAACGGGGGTGTGAGGAAGGAGGCGCTGGCCGAGGGGCTGGGCGTGGAGCCGGGCGGCTATACGGATAGCAACCTTCTCCTCCTGTGGCTCGCGGGGGCGGTGGCCCGCGGCGCCGAGCCCTGGGAGGCGCTGGCCGAGGGCTTCGGGCTCGCGAAGAGCGGCTACGATGTAGCGCTTCTAGTGCTCCGTGACAGGGCTAGGGGGGTGGAGCCCGCGCTCTACGTGGCGGCGGGCTACGCGGCCGGGCTCGACGAGGCTAGGAGGCGCTACTATGAGCCCGTGGGGTTCCGCGGCGAGGGCGCGGCGGGCTACATCTCCTCCACGGTCCGGGACCTGGCCCGGGAGAGGGGCGTCGGGGTCGAGGCCTGGAGCCTGGAGCACGGCGTCTACCGTGTCACCGGGGGAGGCCTGGAGCGGGTAGCGGCGCCGGCCCGGGGCCGCGGGTAGGGCCTAGTGGAGCATCGAGGCCAGGAGGGCCGCCACGAGTGAGACCCACATCGAGGCAAGCAGGCCTATAACCCATTTTATCAGCGTGTCTATCCTGGACTCTATCCTCTCCATCCTGGCCTCCAGCCTGGAGAGGTGGGCCTCGAGCCTCGCCTCGAGGCCGGCGAGGTCGCCGCGCGTCGCCACCTCCCTGCTGACAGCGTTGAGCACCGCGACCCTGAGCACGTTGTCCTCGTAGACGGCGGGCACGAGGAGCCGGGCTAGCCTCCTCCGGGCCTCCTCGTCGCCCTCCAGCTCCTCTATCAGCTTCTCCGCCACGCCGTGGGCCGTGGACAGGGCTGCCCGCCCTCCCTCCGGGGCCCAGCAGTGGGGCCCATGGGGGCTTACTACGTGTTTCCCCGGGCCCCTGGGGAGCACCAAAGTAGCCCCCCATGGGTGCTGGGGGCTGGGAGGCGTTACCTGTTGGCGAGTGTCCGTGTCGAGGAGGTGGCTGACGGGCTTCTCCTCCTCCGCGTGGAGGACCGGTATGTGAGGTTCTTTGAGGCTCTCTGGGAGATACCGGAGGGGATAACCTACAACGCCTACCTGCTCCGCACGCGGGAGGGCGACGTACTGTTCGATACGTGGAAGAAGCCGTTCTCGGGGCTCCTCCTGGACGCCTTGGAGGAGGCTACTGGGCCGGATAGGCTGCGCTACATAGTAGTCCACCACATGGAGCCGGACCATGCGGGCTCGCTGCCCGACGTGGCCCGGTGGGCGCCGGGCGCCAGGATCCTGGGCCACCCGCTGGCGGGCAGGATGCTGCGCGACACCTACCCGGCGCTGGCTGAGCGGTTCCGCCCCCTCCGCGACGGCGAGGAGCTGCCGCTCGGCGGGGGTGTATTCGTCCACACGCCGTGGCTCCACTGGCCGGAGACCTCGATGACCTGGCTCCCGGGGCCCGGGGTGCTGCTCAGCGGCGACGCCTTCGGCGGCTACGGTATCCCTGCCTCCGTTTTCGACGACGAGTGCGTGGAGCCGGAGAGGATGCTCCGCGAGATGAGGAAGTACGTTGTGACCGTGATAGGCCACTATCTTGACTGGGTGTCCAGGGCGCTGGGGAAGCTTGAGAGGCTCGGCGTTGAGCCGAGGGTGGTGGCCCCGGCCCACGGCATAGTGTGGAGGAGCAACACGCGGAGGGTGCTCGAGGTCTACCGGCGCCTAGCCGAGGGCAGGCCCGTGGAGCGGAAGGTCGTAATACTCTACGCGTCCATGTATGGAACCGTGGAGGTGTTCGCGAGGGCCGCCGCCTGCAGGCTGGCGAGGGAGGGCTACCGGCCGGTGGTCTACGGCTACACCGACACGGGGCGCCCGCTGCTCTCCGAGGTGCTGACCGACGCCGCCGACGCGGAGGCCCTCGTGGTCGCGACCCCCACCTACGAGGCGGAGGCCTTCCCCCTGCTCCGCTACGCCCTGGAGGAGATATGCTGGAAGGCCAGGGGCCGCGGGAGGAGCGCCTACATACTGGCCTCCCAGGGCTGGGGAGGGAGGGCGGCAGAGGAGCTTGCGGAGAAGCTCCGCGGCTGCGGCTACGAGCCCACCGTCGTTCTCCGGTACCAGGCCGTCGCCGCCACCGCTGCCGCCGCCGAGGAGGCGGAGAGGGTGGCGGAGAAGCTGGCCAGGCTGCTGGGGGCCCGGGGGGAGGCTTAATCACCCGGCGCGGGGCTCCCAGGGTAGGCCAGGGTGGATGAGGTAGTAGGGACGTACCGAGGCGTCCCCCTCTGTGAGGAGTGGTGGAGCGACCCTGACACCCCAAGCCTTCTCCCGGAGAGCCGCCGGGGCTAGGGGCGGTATGGCGGTCTTAGGCTGAAGGGTAAGGGTTAACACACTTATTTTTCGCTCAGACCTTCTTAACCCCGGCTCCGGCTTAGAGCCATTTACAGCCACTGTCGTGGCCCCGGCGCAGCGCCCCGCCAGGAGGAGGGGGTGTGCCGCAGCGTTGGCGCTGGAGTGCCCAGAGGTGCTGGAGGAGGGAGTGTTCAGCTACGAGCCCGGCAGAGGCTGGGTGCGGGGGCTGCCAAGCCTCAGGGAGGCGCCCCTCGTGCTAGTATTCGTTAACCTCATCTGCCGGCCCGGCTGCGAGCGGGTACTCTCCATGATATCCCGGGTGCTGGGCTCCGCGGTGGAGAAGGGGAGGGTGCGCGTAGGGCTAGTTGTCTGCACCAGGTTCCGCTACGTGTGCTTCGACGATAAGGCTAGGAGCCTGTTCACCAGGTTCAACATAATAGCGAGCCCCAGCGTGGCGGTGCTGGAGGGCGGCGAGGAGAACGCCAAAGTACTCAAGGGCAACATGAGGATAGAGGCGGAGCTCCCGAGGCTCCTCGAGGAGCTGCTGGGCCGCTCCACGGGGGAGAGGAGGGAGGCGAAGGCCCTCAGCCTATAACCCGGGGCCCGCGGGCTGGCTAGACGCGGGAGCAGGTTTGACCAGGCCCCGGGTAGCCGTCCTAGGCCCGCCCCACAGCTTCACCCACATAGCCGCCGTCCTCTTCTTCGGCCAGGACGCCGAGTACCTGGCCCAGAGGAGTATCCCCGCGGTCTTCGAGGCCGTCGAGTCCAACCAGGCGGACTACGGGGTCGCCCCCGTGGAGAACAGCGTCGAGGGCCCCGTGGGGGCCACGCTCGACGAGCTCGCGAGGACCATGCTCCACATCTACGCGGCCCTGGAGATGAGGATAAGGCTCGTCCTGGCACGGTCGGGGCCCGGCGCCCCAGCGAGGGTCTACAGCCACCCCCACGGCCTCGCTGAGGCCAGGGCGGCGCTCTCCAGGCTCCTCCCCGGCTACGAGGCCGTGCCTGCCGCGAGCACCGCTGAGGCCGCGGAGGCGGCCGCCAGGAGCGGGGGCTACTGTGTCTGCAGCCGTGCGGCCGCAGAGGCCCAGGGCCTGGAAATAGTGGCCGAGGGCGTCGAGAGGGGCTTCAACTACACCCGGTTCCTGGTCCTCGCCTGGAGGGATCAGGCGGAACGCGGGGAGAGGACGAGCATCATAGCTGCTATGCCCGACAGGCCCGGCGCCCTCTACCACTGGCTGAGGCCCTTCGCGGAGAGAAGCATAGACCTCAAGATGATATACTCGAGGCCTGTCCCCAGCCGGCCGTGGCACTACAACTTCTACGTAGACATAGCGGGGACGAGGCTGGACCCCAGGGTGGCGGAGGCCCTGGAGGAGGCGGCGGAGCGGAGCCTCTTCCTCCACATCCTCGGCAGCTACCCGGTGCACCGGCTGGAGGAGGGCAGGGCCGGCGGCGGGCGGAGAGCCTAGGCCAGGCCGAGGAGGAGGTGCATCCTCGGGCTGAACTCGAGGCCGTAGCGGAGCGCCCAGCGGGCGACACGCCGGTGGGCCTCCAGGAGATCCGAGGCCGACATGTCGCCGCTGGTGACCGGCATCACGTACACCCTGCCGGGCGGGAGATTCTTCTCCCTCGCCCACGCCGCCGCGGCGGCGACGTGCTCCTCGCTGGCGGCGAGCAGCTTGAACCAAGCCCTGCCCGTGGACGCCGCGTAGCCGGCCCAGCCGGGGTGGGTGCGGGCGCCGGGGACAGCTATGGGGAAGTCCTTCGGCGAGACCACGAAGTAGGCGCGGCGCAGCGGCTCCCCCGGAGCCGGGGGAGGAAGGGTGCCGTTGGTCTCCACCTGTACCTCCACGCCGCTGTCCCTGGCCCAGAGCTGCTCCAGGAACCGGTTGACCGCGCCCCGCTGCAGCAGCGGCTCGCCGCCGGTCAGCACCACGAGGCCCCGGTGGCGGGCGGCGCGCTCCACAAGCTCCTCCAGGGGCGCCGGCTCCCCGCCGCGTGGGTCGAGGCTGTAGGGGGTGTCGCAGAAGGGGCAGCGGAGGTTGCAGCCGGCTAGGCGTATGAAGAGGGCGCGGCGGCAGCAGAAGGGGCCCTCGCCCTGCAGGCTCTCGAAGACCTCCGTCACCCGGAGCCTCCTAGGGCTCGTAGCCGGCGCATAGCCTCGCTGTCTCGCAGACCTCGACACGCCTCACCCTCCCCGGGAACTCCTGGCCCAGCTCCTCCGCGACCAGGCGGGCAAGGTCCTCGCTTGTCACCGTCTCGGCGCCGAGGACCTGGTTGAGGAGCTGGTGGTCGAACCTCTCGAACACCCTGCGGCGAAGCCAGTCCTCGAGATAGTCGAGGTCGATATCCATGGGCTTATCCTCGTCGAGCCAGATGCAGACAGTATAGTTGTGGCCGTGTATCCTCCCACACCTGGGGTGGCCCTCGATACGGTGAGCAGCCGAGAACTCCACGCACGCCCTCACGTAGTAGCCCACGGCTCCGCCCCCAGGGGGCGGCCTAGGAGCCTCTAGGGGGTAAAATCGTGGCCAACGCCTCCTACATCCCCGGGCCCTCTACTGGGGCTCGGGGGCCAGCTCCTCCACGGCCCCGCGTAGGGCCTGGAGTGCTTCCCTGCTGTAGGGGTTCTCGCGGCGTATCTCCTCCACCACGCCCCGGAGCTGCTGGAGCCTGGCGAGGGTGCTCAGCGTCTGTTTGAGGCTCCACGTGACCAGCTGCTTGAGGAGGGACGGCTCTACGCCAAGCTCTCCGGCCAGCCGCTCCGCGGCCCTCTCGTAGGCCTCGTAGACCAGGTGGTGGAGCACCTGGTTCACCGCCATGGCCCGGTCGTGGCTGTCGGGGTCGACGTAGACGGGGACCAGGCCCAGGCCCTGCAGGAGGCGGTCGAGCCTCGGCCTCCACTTCTCAAGCCTCACCGGCGATACCGCCACGTTCTCGCCCGCGGGGCAGCTGAGGGGCCCGAAGAGTGGGTGGAGGCTCACATACTCGGGGCCGCCGCCGCTGGAGCGGTACAGCTCCTCCACGGCCCTCACGACCGGCGTCTTGACCGAGGCTATGTCTGCTATCAGCATGCTCTCCCGGTAGAGCCGCCAGTGCCTGGGCAGCAGCTCGACCAGCACCCGGGTGGGGACAGCGTAGAGCATCATGTCGGCCCAGTCTATCGCGTAGTCCTGCTCCATGTACTTGGCTCCCGCGGCGCGGGCGGCCTCCCGGGCCTTCTCGGGGTCGCGGCCAGTGACAGCCACCCAGCAGCCCGCCCTCGACAGCATGGAGGCAAGCATCCTCCCCATACCGCCGTAGCCGTAGACGGCTATCCTGATAGTGTCGGGGCAGTAGAGCTGCCTACACCTGGACTCCCTGGCTATCGAGAAGTATATCTCCTTCGCCAGGCCGGGCGAGACACCCAGCTTGGCGGCCTCCTCGGCCAGGAGGTTCGCGACAGTTATCTCCCTCGAGGGGTCGTAGACGCTCATACCGCTCTCCTTCTTCACCTCGCCCAGCACGTCCGCTATGTTCATCCTGGCCGCTATGAGGCTGAGTATGCTCTTGTCTATCCTCAGGAGGCTCGCGCGGAGGCTCTCCGCCGCGGCCTCGCTCCGCTCCTGCGGCACCCTGGGCTCACCCCTCCACAGCCCTGGCCACGCGGACGGCTATCCCCTCGGCGTCTAGGCCCTGAGCCCGGTAGAGGTCCATGACGCTGCGGGCGCTGTGGCCGTAGCCGGTGGCAGCCACCGGGTACACGGGGACCGGGTGGAGCCGGACAACCGTCTCCGCGACGGCGCCGAATACGCCGCCCCTGGGGAAGTGCTCCTCCACCACCACTATCCTCCCGTAGCGCTGCGCGACCCTCGCCAGGCCCCACTCGTCGAGAGGCTTCACTGTGTGCAGGTTGAAGACCGCCGCCGAGAGCCCCTTCTCCCTCTCGAGGATCTCGGCCGCCTCCAGAGCCTGCGCTATCACCGGGCCGGCGGAGACTATTGCCAGGTCGCTGCCCTCCCGGAGCTGCTCTAGGCGGCCCAGGCGGTACTCCTCCTCCGGGTCGGTAACCACGGGGCTGTAGTCGCGGCCTATCCTTATGTAGGCTGGGCCTCTCACCTGGTCGTGGACGGCGAGCACCGCCTTGTAGGCCTGCGGCGGGTCGGCCGGCACCACGACAGTCATGTTGTGGAGGACGCGCATCAGCGCTATGTCCTCGAGGCTCTGGTGGCTCGCGCCGTCCCCGTGGTCGCTGAACCCGCTATGGGTGGCGATGAGCTTAACGTCCAGGTTCATCCTGTCCACGGTGTTCCTTATCTGCTCCCACGCCCTCATCATGAACATCGCGAAGGCGGCGGCGTAGGGCTTCTTCCCGGCGAGCGCCAGGCCTGCGGCGAAGTCGACCATGTCCTGCTCCGATATCCCTATGTTGACGAAGCGCCGGGGGAACCTGCTGGCGAACCACGCCGTCCTAGTCGAGCGGGCAACGTCGGCTGTGAGCACCACCACGTCGGGGTCGGCCTCGCCGAGCGCCAGCAGCGCCCGGCCCACGGCGTCGCGTATGCTCCACCTACTCGTTGCTGCGGGCACGGCTAGGGTCAAGGTGCTGCCCCCCGGTCGCCTCTAGGAACCCTACCCCGCGGCCCCTACGGGTGTAGGCCACGATGACAGTCGGCTTCCGGGCCACGTCCGCCTGCCGCAGCGCCTCAAGGAGCATCTCGTAGTCGTGGCCGTCGACCTCGACGACGTTCCAGCCCAGGCTCTCCCAGCGGCCCGGGATATCGCCCTTCGTCTTTATCTCCTCCGTTGGGCCGTCGAGCTGGAACCCGTTCACATCGACTATCGCCACCACGCTGCGGAGGCCGAGGTGCGCCACGGTGGCGGCGGCCTCCCAGACCTGGCCCTCGTCGAGCTCCCCGTCGCCTAGAACCACGTAGACCCTGTGCCGGTCCTCCACGCCGTCGAGCCTCATCGCGTAGGCTATCCCCGCGGCGATGCTTAGGCCCTGGCCCAGGCTACCCGTGGAGACGTCGACGCCGCCCTGGCGGTAGTCCGGGTGCCCCTCGAGGCCGTCGATAGCCCTTATCTTGTAGAGTTCCTCCTCCGCCACCAGGCCCTTCTCGGCCAGCACCGCGTAGAGGGCGGGCACTGCGTGCCCCTTGCTGAGAATGAGCCAGTCCCTCTCGGTGGGCCTATCGCCGCTCCTGCGCAGCCCCCTGCCGAAGTATATGGAGACGAGTATGTCGAGGACGCTCAGCGAGGCCCCCACGTGGACGCTCTTGTCGACAAGGCCCATCTTTATGACTCGGTCCCTGGCCCGGAGGCTTATCTCCCGGAGCCCGGCCGGCGAGGCAGGCCGCTCCACAATAGGCGGGTTCACCTCCTGCGTCGATACAATAGGCGACCCCCTCCTCAACTGCTCGGCTCCCACGAGAGTCCCACGAAGACCAGGGGCACCCCCGCCGGAACCGGCTATAAGCATTGCCCCGGCCGGCTGCGGGGGCCTTTATCAGCCCCCAGGAGGGCTGGCCCCCGCGGGGGTGGGAGAAGCGTGGGCATGGACTGCAGGCTCGTCCTCCGCGACGCGGGCGAGCAGGTAGTCATAGACGCGGGGCGCGGGGTCCGGATAGGGGCCGGCGAGCCCGTGGTAATAGCCGGGCCCTGCAGCGTCGAGGACCCCGAGATGATCACGGAGACCGCCCTCTTCGTCAGGAAGCTGCTGGTGGACGAGCTCGGGGTCCGGAACGTCGTGATAAGGGGTGGGGCCTGGAAGCCCAGAACCAGCCCCTACAGCTTCCAGGGGCACGGCGAGAAGGCCCTCGAGTGGCTCAGGGAGGCAGGAGACCGGGCGGGGCTACCGGTAGCCACGGAGGTCATGGACCCCCGCGACGTGGCGAAGGCGGCGGAGTACGTGGACGTGCTCTGGGTGGGGGCCAGGAACATGCAGAACACGCCGCTGCTCCGCGAGCTGGCCAAGACCGGTAAGCCGGTGCTGCTGAAGCGCCACTTCGGCGCCACGGTGAACGAGTGGCTCTGCGCGGCCGAGTACCTGCTCGCAGGCGGCAACACGCAGGTAGCACTTGTAGAGAGGGGGACGCGGGGGTTCAACGAGTACGCCAGGTTCAGCCTGGACATAACAGTGGTGCCCGCCGTGCAGGAGGTCTCGAGGCTACCGGTGCTCGTCGACGTGAGCCACCCTGCCGGCAAGAGGAGCCTGGTGCCCAGCCTGATAGCGGCCTCGCTCGCCGCCGGCGCAGACGGGGTCATGGTCGAGGTTCACCCCAGGCCGGAGAAAGCCCTCAGCGACGCCAAGCAGCAGCTCAGCTTCCAGCTCTTCGCCGAGACCATGAGGCAGCTGCGTAGCCGAGGCCTCCTCTAGCCACGCCGTCTTCCCGGCCACGCGGATGGGGGTGCAGGGGCCCTGGAGGAGAAGAGCTGGAAGATAAGCTACGAGGACACCGTGGAGGCCCTGGTGGGCAGGGGGGCCAGGCTCCTTCTAGGCGGCAAGGTGGCCGCGCTGGAGCCCCCCGTGGACCGGGTCGCCCTGGTCCAGGACCTCGGCACGCCGGGGCGCCTCGTGGAGGAGCTAGTCCGGGGGCTCGAGGAGGCGGGGCTACGGGTGTCGAGGAGGGTTCTCCCCGGCGGAGAGATGGGGAAGAGACTGGAGTTCCTCCTCGATCTCTGGCGCTGGATGCTCGACGAGGAGTTGACGAGGAGCAGTATTGTAGTGGCGGTCGGCGGGGGCGCAGTGACCGACACCGCCGGCTTCGCGGCAGCCACCTATATGAGGGGCGTCAGGTGGGTCACCGTGCCCACAACACTGCTCGGCATGGCTGACGCGGGGGTGGGCGGGAAGACCGCCGTCAACCTGGCCGGAAAGAACATGGTGGGCGCTTTCCACCAGCCCCGCCTGGTAGTAGCCGACACCGAGTTCGCGGAGACCCTGACCGAAATAGACTACCGCAGCGGCCTCGCAGAGATAGCCAAGCACGGCCTCATCGCTGGGGGGAGCTTCTACCGCTGGCTACTGGGGAGCGCCGAGAGCCTCCTCTCGCGGAGCCAGGAGGCGCTCGAGAAAGCAGTAGCGGAGAGCATAGACGTGAAAATGGAGATAGTGGCGAGGGACCCGAGGGAGGAGAAGGGGATACGCGCCATCCTGAACCTGGGCCACACCTACGGCCACGCCCTGGAGAAGGCCAGCGGCTACATGATCCCCCACGGCCACGCCGTGGCAGCCGGCCTGGCGGTAGAGGCGGCCGCAGCGGCAAAAACCCTAGGCCTCCCAGAAGCCCGCGTCGAGGAGATAAGAAGCCTCCTAGCCCGCCTGGGGCTCCCCGACCGGCCCCCCAGGAGCCCGAGCTGCGAGGAGGCCGTGAAGCACGTACGGCTAGACAAGAAGAGGAGGGGAGGACGCCTCCTCCTCCCCCTCCTCGAGGACGTCGGGAGGCCTCGGCTGGTCGAGCTGCCCCTCGAGGAGGCTAGGAGGCTGCTACTCGACGCCTGCAGGGAGCTCGCACCCTAGCCTTCCTGGCCCGTTAGCCGCCTCCTCCAGAGCCAGTGGACGAGCCTGCCCCGCACACGGTGGACGCCGCCGCCGGCGGCCGCCGACGCCCTCACCCTCGGGCAGAGGCTGGGCTCCACCACTAGGCCCGCCACTGCGTCCACGCCCAGCTTCTCCGCCACTAGGTGGTGGAAGCTGCTCGTGGCCCCGACGAGCGCTACGAGCCTGGCCCCGGTCCGGCGGGCGAGCCTGGCCTCCTCGAGGAACGTGGCCGGGTCGAGGACCGCGCTCCCGGAGAACACCACAACCGTGGCCCAGCGGATGGCCTCGGCTACTGCGGCGCGGTCCCTGGCGTCTACGGCGGCGTGGCGCCTCCTCCTGGCCTCCTCGAGGAGGCCGGCGTCGTAGTCGGCTGCCCTCAGGTCGGCGCCCATCCTTACCGTCTCCTCTGCGAGGCCCGGCATGTAGCCCAGCAGCGCTACGCGGTCGCCGCTCTCTATGCCAAGCCTGCGGGGGAGGCTGTCGCCCCGGCGGAGGATGGTGTAGCCGGGTGGAGGGGCTCCCGGCGTCTCGAGCATCCAGGCCGTGGTGGCGGCGTTTACGGCCGCGACTGCTAGGGCGGCGGCGAGGGGGCTCCCGGTCTTCTCGACCAGCCTGGCGAGGCTCCTCGGGGTTGCTCTGCGGGGCTCTACTGCCGTGGGCGGCAGAGGCCGGGGGGGCAGCCACCGGGGGGTCAGGGAGACGCCGCAGTAGCCGGCCTCTATCTCTACGTAGGCCCTGGCTGCGCCCACGAAGGCGTCCACCAGGGGGCTGCTAGCCCATCTCCTCAGCGGCGAGTTGAGGGCTGCCAGTAGTGCCTGGGAGAGCTTCCTCCAGGGGTTCTCGCTGCTCATCCCCCTTCTCCAGGTGTAGCCATACCACGCGCTGGGGGAAGGGTATCTCTATCCCCGCCTCGTCTAGCGCCTTCTTTATCTCGCCGAGTAGCTGCTGCCGTATCTCTATCCAGCGCCAGCTTGGCACCCAGAACATGACGCGTAGCACTACCGCGTTGTCGCCCAGGTCCTCCACGTATATCGTGGGCGGCGGCTCTGCGAGCACGAGGGGGTGGCGCTCGAGCACCCTCATCACCGCCTCCCTGGCCTCGTCTATGGAGGCGGAGTAGCTTATGCCGACACTGTACTCTATCCTCCTCGCCACCGAGCGGTGAAGGTTCACTATTGTCGCCTTGAATATGTCCTCGTTCGGTATCCTCACTATCCTGCCGTCTAGGGTCTCTATCCTCGTCGAGAACATGGTTATGTCGAGCACGCGGCCGGTAACATCGGCACCGGCTAGCTCCACGTAGTCGCCGGGCTGCAGCGGCTTATCTATGTAGAGGAAGAAGCCGCTGAAGAAGTTGGAGGCCACCGTCTGCGCCGCGAAGCCGAGCGCCACGCCGAGCAGGCTGCCCGCGAACGCGAACCCCGTGACGTCGACGCCGGCGAGGGCCAGGCCCACGACCGAGGCAGTTGCGACTATGAAATAGTAGATGCTCTTCGCCGCCAGGTCCACTAGGCCCCGCGGCAGCTGGCTCATCCCCAGGGTGCGCCGCACCATGCGGCGGATAAGCATCGCAAACACTATGCCGGCGCCGGTCACCATGGCGAAAACGGCTGCACCGTAGAGGCCGTGGGCCAGCCTGGAGAGCACCCGGAGGACTGCGTCGGGCAGCTGCAGCGGCAAGACGGCACCATGCCCCGCGCCGGGCCGTAGCGGGGGTTGGCCCCCCGAGGGGGCGCGGGGTAGAATCCTAGACCAGGGGGAAGGGGCCGCATAAAACCCCGGGGAGTGCTTCACACAGCCACCGTTCCCGGCGGGCAGCCCACCCGCCCGACACCCGGGGGTGTTGGCGCCAGGGCGCCCGGGGTGATTCGCTCGTCGGATGAGGGCGGGGTCCACCGGGCGGCGTGTCCTCGGGGAGCGGTTCTCTCCCGCCGTAGCCGCGGCCTGCAGCTCCCTGGGGGGAGGTGGCGGCGCTGGTGCGTGTTCTGGCGAGGCGCGTGGCCGAGATCCTTGTAGAGGCGGCGGGCAGGGCCTTCGTCTTCACGGGTGCCGGTGTGAGCACGGAGTCCGGTATCCCCGACTTCCGCGGGCCCCGGGGTCTATGGAGGCGTGTGCCCCCGGAGGTGTTCAGCCTAGACTACTTCCTCGAGGAGCCGGGGCGGGTGTGGAGGCTCTACGCCGACCTCTACCGGGTCCTTGCGTCGGCTAGGCCCAACCCGGCGCACCGGGCTATAGCTAGGCTCGAGGAGCTCGGCCTGGTCGAGGCGGTTGTGACGCAGAACATTGACGGCCTGCACCAGGCGGCGGGGAGCAGGAGGGTCGTGGAGCTGCATGGCAGCGGCGGGTGGGCTGTCTGCCTCTCCTGTGGGCGCCGCCTCCCGGTGGAGACGGCCCTGAGGCTGGGGGAGGAGGGGGGCTGGCCTCCCCGCTGCCCCGTCTGCGGGGGCCTCCTGAAGCCCGCCGCGGTTTTCTTCGGGGAGCCGTTGCCGGAGGAGGCGCTGCGGGAGGCTCTCCGGCTGGCGGCGCGGGCGCGGGCTGTGCTTGTCGTCGGGTCGAGTCTCCGGGTGTACCCGGCGGCGCTGGTGCCCGAGGAGGCGGCGAGGAGGGGGGCGCGGCTGGCCATAGTCAACCTCGAGGAGACGCCTCTCGACTGGCGGGCGGAGGTCGTCGCCAGGGCCAGGGCGGGCGTCTTCCTGCCCATGGTGGTGGAGGAGGCGGAGAAGCTGCTCTCCTAGCCCCAGTGCCTTATGAGGTAGATTATCCCTCCGCCTACCTCCAGGCTGCACCCGGCTAGGGGCTCCGCCTCCCCAGCCGCCCTCTGGGCTGCAGCTATCAGGGGGTGGTCGCCGCACAGGCTCCTCGCGGCGTCGGCCAGCACGCGTAGGAGGCCCGCGTCCACCACGACTATCGCCCTCCCCGGCCGGTACTGGATGACAACCTTGCGCCTGCCCGTGGCCTCTAGGAAGCCCAGGAGGGAGAGGCCCCAGAGCGGGCCCTCCGCGGCTACGAGGCCGGCGCTCCTGGCTGCGGCCTCGAGGGCCCGGCGGGGATCGGTGGCTGCGAGGCGCTCCAGCCTCGCCAGCTCCTCCACGCCGCCCACCACGGCTGTGTGCAGGTGGTCGGAGCCGTGGGCCTCCTCAAGCCTCACTACGAGCGCGGAGCGGCCGCCCAGGGGGAGGCGGCAGGTGTAGGCGTGGTAGGTCCTGCCCCAGAGCGTGTGGACGCCGTGCCTAGAGAGGGGCGGCCCGGGCGCGGCTGTGGACATCTGCTCCTCCACCCGGGTTTGGGTGGAGGACTGGTACCGCGCCCCGGGGGCCTATAATGGGGGCTACTGGGGGGCCTCCTGGGCCCCGCTACTGGCCGCTATTACCTCCGGCCTCTTCTACGCAGCGGCCCAGGCTGCGGGCCAGGTGGATGAGGAGGCCGAGCCCTCTGGCCACGTGGGGGTCGCTGAGCTCACGCATCAGGCTGATCACCCCGGCCACGGGCTTCACGGCGGCCAGGTTCTCGGGCCGGAGGGCCTCGGTGGTGCACTGGGCCAGCTTCTCCACGCTGGCGGCGGCCTCGGCTGCTCCTCCCCGGTGGGCGCCCTCGGCGGCCGCGAGCCCCAGGGTGAGGAGGGAGGAGAGGGGCCCCGTCGAGGCCAGGGCAAGGGGCTCGTCGTAGTTCTCGGCGAGCACTATGAGCAGGTCCAGGAGCCCCGTCTCCTTGAGCTTTGCGGCGAGCTCTGCCAGAGCCGCCAGGGCCTGGCCCGCCTGTGCCTCGCGGAGCTGGGAGGCCATGTCCTCCCCGGTGGCCATCCTTGTGCACCCCTCCGGGGTGTGGCCTCGCCGGGGCGACGCGGGCTAATAAAAAGGGAGAGATGGGGCCTGGTTACCGCCCTCTGGGGCTACTGTATCCTTATCCCGGTTATGCGGCCCAGGGCTTCGCCGAAGAAGTAGCTGCCGAGCGCCGTGGCTAGTAGGAGTGAGGCGCTCTCGGCGTATTCTCTCGCGAACCCCTTGCCCTGTACTACCGCGCTGTAGTAGGTGAAGGCCGCCGTGAGGGAGAGGCCTGCCAACGTGCTGGCCGCGAAGGCTAGGAGCATCGCGTGTGTGAGGAAGTAGGGGAGCGCTAGTACGACCACGGAGAATATGTAGCTTAGCCCGGTCACCGCCGCGGAGACGACGGGGCTCTCCTCGCCGCTGTGCTTTGACTGCAGGTAGGCGGCGCCCGCCATGGAGAGCGCGGCCGAGAACCCCACTATGAGGCCGGCCACGCCCGCCACTATGGTGTTAGAGGTGGCGCCCAGGAAGCCCGCGTGGACACCCGTCACCTCGACTATCGCATCCGCCAGGCCAAGCGCCACGTAGCCCAGGTACTTCACCCTGGAGTCTCGTATCTCCTCGAGGAGGCGGTGCTCGTGCTCCTCCTCCTCGCGTATTATCTCCTCGAGTCTTCTCCTCTGCTCGCCCCCCAGCATGGGTAGCACGCGCTTATACCTCTCTATGGTGCTCTCCTCGCCGCGCTCGAGCAGCCTCAGGGTAAAGACGGGGCCCAGGAGGCGGTAGCTCACAGCGAGGAGGCTTACACGGGGCCTGGGGGGCTCGCCGCAGCCGCCGCCGGCTATCTCCCTCCAGAACAGGTGGTGCCGGTACTCCTGCTCGGCGAGCGTCTCGAGGAGCCTCCTCCGGGCCGGGTCGGGCTCCCTCTCGGCCAGAGCCCTGTACACCATGGAGTCCATTAGCTCGTCGCGGCAGAACTCCCGCGCGAGCGCCTGCAGCTCCTCCAAGGCTCCGGAACCCTGGCCTGCTCGGTGCTCCACCGGCGGCTGCTAGATAAAGCCCGGGGCGCCTTCGAGCCGCTCCGGGCCGGCGAGCGTGGGCGCGGGGGGCCGCTCTCCCGTCCAAGGCGTTCCCGTTATCGGCGGCTCTGTCGGAGGCGGGGCCAGGCTTAAGCATGGCTGCCGGTTTTCCTCGGGGACTGTGCCGCGCCTCCTCTCCCGCCGGGGGTGGGGGCTGGGCTGCTGGCGGTGTCCCGCGGCATGAGCGGTGGCCGCGTGTTGTGGGCCTCCGCGGTTGTGGATACGAGTGTTCTCGACGCCTACCTCTGGGCGGATGACCCGCTGCATGGGGCTGCCTCCTCTGTCCTCGAGTCTATTGGCGTGGTCGTTGTGCCGTCTATCGTTGTGCACGAGGTCGTGTGGAGTACTAGGAAGAGGAGGGGGCGGGAGGCGGCTAGGGAGGCTGGGGAGAGGCTCCTGGGGGGCCTGTCGGCCAGGTTCGAGCCCGTAGTGGAGGAGGACGTGGTGTTTGCGCTCCGCGACCCGAGGAGGTACCATGACCTGCTTGTCGTGTCTGTGGCGCTGAGGCTCGGGCTGCCGCTGGCCACGTTTGACCGGGATATGGCTAGGCTTGCTAGGCGGCACGGGGTGGGCCTTGTGGCGGTGCCCCCCGGGCGCGCGCTACAGTGATATACGTGTATTGCAGCGTGTATACGCGTGGCGGGCTGGGAGGCTTGTCGGCCACCATAACTGTACGCGTCCCCCGGGAGCTGGCGGAGAGGATGAGGAGGCACAGGGAGGTCAACTGGAGCGAGGTCGTCAGGAGGAGCATAGAGGAGTACCTGGAGAGGCTCGAGGAGGCCCGGGGCGAGGAGCCGGGGGCAGCGCTGGCCGCGAGGCTCCTGGAGATGGGGCTGGCGGAGGAGGACCTGGAGCCCCTGGAGCCGGAGAGGGAGGAGGAGCAGCAGCGCCTCCTGGGTGAGGCCGAGTGGCGCAGGCTGGAGCACCTACAGGGCCTGGAGAAGAAAGGCTCTACGACACGAGCGCGGTGATAGAGCTGGTCGCCAGGAGGAGGCGCCGCCTCGTCCCCGGGGCCGTCACGGCCCTCACGGTGGTCGAGTACCCCCCGGCGGCCGCCCACGCCCTCCGCGTCATCTACCCGTCGAGGAGGGACTACGAGCTCGCAGCCTACCTGCAGGCGCTACTACGGCGCCGAGGCAGCCCGCTGCCCGCAGTCGACCTGGTCATAGCGGCCGTGGCGGTGAACCGGGGCATGCTCCTAGTGACGCTGGACAAGCACTTCCAGAGGATAGAGGAGATAGAGCCCCGGCTACGCGTAGAGTACCGGGCCTAGCACCGGGGGCGGACATCGGGGTGCCCCGGCCAGAGGACCTGCTCCGCCTCGCAGGCGTCGGCCGCTTCCAGGTGATGGCGCTCCTCCAGGCAGCCAGGTACCACCTCCTACGGGGAGGGGGCCTCGAGGAGGCTAAGAGCTGGGGGCTGAACCGGGCTATCTTCTACGCCTGGGCCAAGCACTACGGCCCCAGGCACCGGCGCCGCGCGGCAACCCTCCAGGAGCTTGAGAGGCTGGCCGCGAGGCGGGGGCCCGGGAGGCGCTGCCCCGAGGGCATGGAGGAGGTCCTGGGGGAGTGCGTGGAGAGGGGCCCACGCGGCTGGTTCGCGATAGGCGGGGAGGAGCAGACGCCCCGCGGCTTCGACCGCCAGGTGGCCAGCCGCATCGCCAGGCTCATTCCCTGGGAGAGGGCCTGGGAGGCCGCCCTCCACTACCTCGAGAGGTTCCCGCGGCGCGTCCTCGAGGACCCGCAGCTCTTCTACCGCTACGTCTACGAGCCCGTCCGTGACCGGTTCTTCCTGGAGCTGCTTGAGGGCAGGCAGCCGGAGCCGCCCAGCTGGGTCGCGGAGAGGGTGGAGAGGCTACGCGGCGGCGGGGAGGGCGGCGGCCTCGACCGGTGGCTCAGCGGCAACCACCAGAGGGGCTAGCGGCGGCGGGGAAGTAGCGGCCCTCGAGGGCGCGGAGCAGCCTCTCCCTGCTAGGCTCGAGGTCGAGACGGGTGAACACCATGTCCCTGCCGTGGCCCACCACCCGGCCGCCGAGCTTGTCCACTATTATCCTCCGCATCGGCAGGTTCGAGGGGTCGAAGTAGGCCTCGAGGGCGCGGTACCCGTTCTCCAGGAGGCAGAGCCCCAGCAGCGCCGTCAACACGGTGCCCAGCCCCCTGCCCTGCAGGTCGTCCCTCACGACTATGCCCAGCTCCGCCACGCCCCTTATCCCCGTGTCGTAGGCCTCGGCGCTCGCCACAGCCTCGAGCCCCACAGTGCCCGCAACCAGCACTATGCGGGCGTTGCCCAGCAGCTCGTCGACAACAGGCTCCCAGTACTTTATCGGCCTGAGGAAGCGCAGCAGCACAGTATCGAGGCTGAGGCGGCGAAAGAGGCCGAGGAGAAGCTCCCTGTCCCTAACACCGCCCAGCCAGACCTCGCGCTCACTCCCATCCTTCAACCTGGCCTTACCGGGCACCAGGCGACAGGAGAGACCAGCACCCTCCTCAACCATTGCTACCCACGCTCACGGCCCCCGGGGCGCCCCCCGGGGAGAGGGGCACCACACAGTAGAGTAGCCACACGCCCGGTACCTATATCGGCACCGTACCGGCACCAGGGCTAGAAGGCAGCACCGCCGGGGGAGACCAGTGGACAAGGGTATGCTTCGCCTCCTCCCCTACGCCGCCGCGGCGCTGGTGGCCGCGGCGCTGCTCGCCCAGGCACTGCTGGCCCACGCGGCCAGCGCCGAGGCCGGCGGCGGCTCCACCAACCTGACCAAGGAGATACGGAGCCTGCTGGCCGCGGTGAAAACCCGCGGCCTCGGCGAGGAGAAGCTGGCAAAGGCGCTGGCTGAGGTAGCCCGCTGCTATGGCGGCCGCGTGGCCGCCGCCGCCCGCGACGCGCTGGAGGCACTGCGCGGCCATAACCCGGACGAGCTGAGGGCGGCGCTCCAGCGGCTAGCGCTCTACGCGGCCGAGGAGGCGGGGGCGCCGCGCTGCCCCCGCGTAGTGGCGGCGCACTCCCTCTACACCGCCGTGCTTGCCGCCTTCTACCAGCCGACGGGGTTCGGGGTGCTCATCCCCCTCCAGGGCGTGTCCGCCCCCCTGCCCCCCAGGCTCGGGGGCCGGCTCTGCGGCCCCCACGGCTACGCCGCCGCAGTGGCAGCGGCGGCAGCCGGGTGGCTCGACGACGCCATGGCCAGGGGGGTGCTCAACGAGACCAGCGGCGGCCCCTGCCTCGTCGCCGCCGCAGCTGCGGCCGGGCCTCCGCCGCAGCTCGGCCAGGACGGGGGGACGGCGCTCTCTCAGAGGCTAGCCCTGGAGGCGGTTAGCCGCTACTACCTCGACCAGGACAGGGTGCCGCCGGGGAGCCCCGGCTGGGTGTTCGAGGACGCCGTGGGCCTCATCCGCAGAGGGGAGAGGGCTGAGGCGCTGGGCCTCCTCCACCTGTTGGAGGCCGCCTACCCCGGCTACGCGGCCGTGCTTTCAGCGTTCGCGGCGAGCAACGACCCGCTCGCATACTACGCCTCCAAGAGGGCCGCGGGGGTGCCGAGGCTCGAGCTCCCCGCCGAGAACCCCTACTGTGTTGCGGAGGCGATGCTCGCCCGCCTCCTGGGCGGCTCCGCCCTGGAGGCGCCGAGGAGCCAGCTGGAGGCCAGCGGCGCCCTGGAGCTGCTCGGCGAGGCGGCCAGCCTCTGCTACGCCGCCACGGGGAGGGGGATAGTTGAGCTGCTCAAGGCTAACCCGCTCGCACCCCTCGACCCCGACGCCGTGGCCCTCGGGCCCCCGGGCCCGCAGCAGGCCCTCGCCAAGGCCTCTCAGCCCCTACCCCGGCGCCTCGACGTCCCCCTGGCGCCCCAGGAGGCGGCGCTCATCCTACGGAGGGCGGGGCTCGCGGGCCTCACCCCGCGCCAGCTCATCGAGGCCGAGGTCGAGCTGAAGCCCCTGCTCGAGAGGCTCTCCAGGGCGAGGGGGAGCCCCGAGCTGCTGGGCTACCTGGTGCGCGCCGTCTCGCTCCGCTGGAGGAGCAACGGCACCGTGCTCAGCTACGCCTCCGCCAGGCTGGCCGCGTGGGCCCTTCTCCGCGAGGGACGCGTCCACTTCCCCAACCTGGTCATAAACGACGTGCAGACCCCGATAGACCCCTACTACGTGATATTCACCGTGCCGGGGCAGCAGAGGCTCATACTCTGGGCCCTCGGCTGGGTGACCAGCCTCGAGCCGCCCACTACCCGGGGCGGGGAGCAGCAGCCCGGAGCCGGGGAGAGCGGGGGCAACACAGGCGGCCCAGGAGGCCGAGGAAACGGGGGGCAGAGACAGGGCGGCCAGGGGCCCCCAGACGCGGAGAAGCTAGAGGAGATAGCCAGGGCCCTAGAGGGCCTCCCAGGCGGCAAGCCCTACGCCGACCTAGTGCACGAAGCGGCCGAGGCGATAAGGAGCGGCGACTACGCCCGCGCAGCCGCCGCCGCGGAGAGGCTGCGAAAACTGCTAGAAGCCATGGTCGGCAAGGAGGCGGCGCAGCGGCTGATAAGAGAGGCGGCGAGAGCCCTAGGCGCGAGCCCAGAGGAGCTGGCCAAGCTGCTAGCCGAGGCCGCCTCGCTCAAACCCAGCAGCCAGGGAGCCAGCGTCGACGTGAAGGAGGCTACGATACTTGCCCGCCGCCTAGCAGCCCAGGAGCAGGAGGCCGGAACCGGCAACAAGGCAGGCACCCCGGGCAGGCTCATAGAGGCCGCCGCCGAGATAGCAGCAGAGAGCGCCAAGTACACGCTCAGCCACGGCGAGAAGCCGAGGCCGCTCCGCGTCGAGGGCCTAGAGTGGCTCCTCTCAAACACCGGGCCAGGAGCACTCTTCGCAAACATAACCAGCCTCATCGCCGGCATAGCAGGGCCCCGGGCCGGCCCCCTCCCCGCCCAGGGAGCCGGGGAGCAGACAGGCGGCGGGGAGATGCAGCTGCCGCTCCCGCCCCCTCCCGCGCCCCCGCGGCCGCCGAGCTGGGTTAGAGCCGCGGCCCTGGCCGCCGTGCTCCTCGCCGCGGCGCTGCTGGCCGCCAGGTCAGGGCTCCTAGGGAGGGTCCTCGAGGCCGCCCGGCTCAGGAGGGCCGAGGCGAGGCTGCGCGGCGCAGCCGAGACCCGGGGCGAGGCCGGGGAGGCCGCCGCCGAGGCGTTCGCCGCGCTGCTGGGCAGCTTCGAGAAGCTTTACCGGCCCAGGAGGCGCAGCGAGACCCACCGCGAGTACGGGGCGGGCCTGCGGGGCGGCCTCGGCCGCCTCTACTGGGGCGCCGCGGCCGCGTACGAGAGGCTACGGTTCGGCCACGGTGGCCGCGGCGACCTGGAGGCCCTGCTCGCAGCGCTCAGGGAGGTGAGGCGTCTGGCCCGCCGCCGGGGTGGTGCCGGGTGAGGATACCCCTCTGGTTCCTCGCGGGCCTCGCCCTCGTCGCGCTCATGGCCATGTTCGAGGCCGCGCCGAGGCTCATCCTCCTAGGCGTAGGCGGGCCTAGGCCGGGCAGCTTCCTCGACAACGGCAGCCTGGGGGCCGCGGAGCTGGCGAGGCTGCTCGAGTCCAGGGGCGCCACCCTGGCGGCGGGGGTCGAGCCCCCCAGGGGCTGGAGGGGCCCGGTGGTCTACCTCCTCTCCGGCCCGATGAGGTGCGGCACCGGGGACGCCGAGGAGCTCGCACGCGTCATCGCCGGCCTGGCGGCTAGGGGGCTCCACGTGGGCCTCGTCGTGGCCGCCGGCGGCAACTACACCTGCGGCCTGCTGGTCGCGGAGGCCCTGGCGGGCTCGGCGCCGGTCGCCGTGGAGCAGGCGCCAGGCCTCTACCTGGTGCTGCCCGGCGACGGGGTCAGGGGGAGCTTCGTGCTCCTGAGCCCCGACCGCGTCAACCCGCCGCCGGGGTGGAGGCTCGCCGCGGAGGCCGTCAGCGCCTCCGGCGACACGGTGCCGGCAGTGCTCACGGCCCGAGGCCGCGGGGTGACGCTGGTGTTCATCCCCGACTGGGCCGTGTTCACCAACGCGCTCCTGAGGGCCGAGAAGGAGGCCGGCCTCGACCCCGGCCCCGGCGTCGCCAGCGTCTTCGAGGAGGCCGCCGGGGGCAGCCTCCGCGGCGCGGTGGTGATCCAGCCCACCGTCCTCCTCCCCAGGCCCAGGGCCCCCGCCGGGCTGGTCATCCACCCCGGGGTCGCACTGGCCAAGGCGGCTGAGGAGTACGCCAGGGCCGAGCAGAGGCTCTACACGCGCATAATCTACAACCCCTTCGCGGTGCTCGTAGCCGCCATAGTGGCCGCGGGAGCCTACTACCTCGCCAGCCTGGGCCCCGCCGACCGAGGCATAAGGGCGACCCGGGAGAAGCCCGCCGCCACGCCGGAGGCGGGGGAGAGGAGGCCCACCGTAGAGGAGGCGCTGGCCGCCCTCCGCGAGGCAGCCCTGGTGGCGCTAGGCGCCGAGCCCGCCAGCATAGCCGGCGACGAGGAGGCCCTGCGGAGGCTCGCAGAGGCAGCGGGGGTGCCGGAGGGGCTCGCAAGGAGAGCCCTCATAGCCGCCCAGCGGGGCAGGCCGCCGAGGCTGGGCGCCGGGAGGCTGCGGGACGCCGCGCTCGCCATGGCCGAGGCGCTTGCCCACTGGAGGAGGAGGACGCGTTGACGGAGACGAGGCTCACCCCCCGCGGCCACGGGGTCGTAGCGCTCGCCGCCGGCCTCGTCGCCGCCGGGGCCGTCGCCGGCCCCCAGTTCCGCGGCGGCGAGCTGGCCTCCTGGGGGTTCGGCCTGGTAGTGTTCCTCCTCCTCTACCGCGCCTTCTTCGCCGCCCGCGCCGCTGCCGCCGCCGGCGCCAGGCTCGAGAGGAGGCTCCTAGACCGGCCGGGCGACGGCCGCGTCTTCCGCGTCGAGCTCCGCGTCTGCACGCCGAGGGCCACGGGCGTCGACCTCGTCGTGGAGGACGAGGCCCCGGAGGGGCTGGAGAGGCTTACGCCGCCGCGGGGGGCGGTGCCGGCGCCGCCGGGCGGCTGCGCAGGGCTCGTCTACCGCCTCCGGGGCAGGCCGGGCCGGCACCGCTGGGGGGCCGTGAGGCTCGCCGCGAGGGACTGGCTGGGCCTCCTCGAGGCCCATCTGGGCAGCGTGGAGCCCGCGGGGGTCAGGGAGGCCGCCGTGCCCCCGAGGGCGGCTGGCGGCGTGGCCCGCAGCGTCGGCCGCCTCGTGGAGGCCGTGGCGGCGGCCAGCGGGCTCCGGGGGGCCGGCACCGTGTGGCTGGAGCTGCGCGAGTACATGCCGGACGACGACTCCCGCCTGATAGACTGGAAGTCGAGCGCCCGCACCGGCAGGCTCCTCGTGAAGGTCTTCGAGCGGGAGACGAGGGGCCGCGTGCTGGTGGTCGCCGACCTGGCCTGCGGCTCCTGGGGGGTGCCGGGCCACACGGTCGCCGAGGCCGCTGCCCGCGTAGCCCTCGGCGCCGCCGCCTGGGCGGCTAGGAGGGGCGAGGAGGCCGCGCTCGCGGTGCTGGCACCGGGCGGCGGCTTTCTCGCCTCCGGCTGGCTCCGGGGCGTCGCCGCCGCCAGGAGGTTCGCCTCGCTGCTCGCCGGGGCCGAGTACCCCGCCGAGGGGGTCGCCTCTCCCCCCGGCTGCGGCTGCCCCCGCGTCGACGCCGAGGGGCTGGCGGCCGCGCTCGGCTACCGGAGGCCCGCGGCCCTTGTCATCGTCTCGGGGCTTGGAGGCGGCTGCAGGCGCCGCGCCGAGGAGCTGGAGGAGCTGGGCAGGCGGCTCCGCGCCGCCCGGGTGGCCGGCGTCGCGGCGGTCCCGAGGCCCCCGAGGGGCCTCGAGGAGGTCTACGCTGTCCGCGCGGCCGCCGTGGCCGCGGCTGCTCCACGGTGGCTCCTCGTATGGGACGACGCGCTTCCCCTGGGGGCGAGGTGAGAGCCTGGCCATGAGCGAGGGGGGCGGCAGGGAGCCGCTGCTGAGGCTCCTCTACCTCTACCTTGCCGCGGTCTACGCGGCGCTGGCGGCCTACACCGTGTGGTCGCCCTTCTGGGGCTGGGCGGCCCGCTACGCCGCCCAGCGGGGGGCGGCGGGGCTGGCCGCGGCGATGTCGGCGCTCCCCTACCTGTTGGCTGCCGCGTCCTTCGTCGCGGTGCTCGCGTATGCGCCTGCGCTGGCGCTCGCCGTCACCGCGTTCGGGGCGGCGGCTGGCGGCGTGGCGGGGGCGACGATATGGCTCCCGGTGGTGCTGGCGCTCGGCTCCAGCCTCCTCTACGGCCTCGCCACGCGGCTCGAGGCGGAGGTGGTTATCCCCAGGAGGGGGCTGCTCGGCGCCGCCGCCGTGGAGGCCGGCGCCCTCTCCGTCTCGGCGGCGGCGGGGCTCCTGGCGGGGCCCATGCTGGCGGGCCTGGCGGCCTCGGCGCCGCCTGCCTGGGTGCCGGGGCTCGCGGCCAGGGCGTGGGCGGCCCTCTCATCCACCATGGCGGGCAGGCTGCTCGTCTACGGGGCAGCGGTGGCCGCGGTGTCGTGGGGTGCGAGGTGGCTGGCGGGCCAGCTGCTTCTGCTGGCGTCGCCCAGGCTCGCCGCCCGTTGGCTCGGGGAGGGGCTGAGGGCTAGGCTTGCCCGGGGAGGCCCCCTGGTTGAGGCCATGAGGCAGGCCTCGTTGCTGGCCTCTCTGGTCTACGGCGCCGCGGCGGCCTACACGGTCTGGGCCCTCGCGTCGACGGTCGCCGGGGCCGCGGCCAGCACTACGGCCAAGGCCCTCGTGCTGGGCCTCGCGGCCGGCGCCGCCTGGGTGGCCTACGCCGCGTCGAAGAGGCTCGTGGACTACGTGCTGCTGGGGCGGCCCAGGTGGGGCCTCCTGGCGGCGGTCTCCGGCGCCGCGCTCGCAGCCCTGGCCGCCTACACCGCGGCGACGGGGGGCCCCGGCGCCCTGCTCGGAGTAGCCCACGGCGCGGCAGGGCCGCTGGACGGGCTGCACGTGGAGGACAGGCTGCTGAGGCTCTACGAGACGCTGGAGGCACAGCTGAGGCTCCTCGTGTCGCTCATATGGGGCTAGGGGCCGCCGCCCACAGCGGTGGCTGGCGGTGGAGAGGCTCTGCGGCCGGCTCCACGGGGTCCTCGAGAAGCTCCTCAAGGGGACCGGCGTCGAGCCGGGCGACGTCGTGGGCCTCGACGTGGACCCCTACGGGCCGAGGGTCGTCGTGGCCGCCGAGCCGGGGTGGGCCCGGCGCGTAGTGCTGGACATGAGCCCGGACGGCGTCGAGGCAGCCCTCCTCCTCGAGGCGCCGCAGGGGCTGCCGGGCGGCGACGCCGAGGAGGCCATTCTGGAGGCCGTGGAGTCGCTGCCCGGTATAGGCGTGCTCGACGAGTACGAGGCAGCCTACGACCCCGAGGCGGGGGAGGCGGTGGTGGAGCTCCACGCCAGGAGGCTCACGCACCTGCCGAGCCTCAGGGAGGTGGCGGAGCGGGCGAGGAGGGCTCTCCGGGGGCTGGCCGGGGGAGGGGAGGCCTAGGAGGAGGGGATAGGCCGCCCTGGCGAGGGGCGTGGGCGAAAACGCCGGGAGGTGGGCCCCTGGGGCCCGGTGGGGGTTACTTGTTGTTCTGCTGGCCGCCGGGCGTGGGGAAGGCCGTCCCGGGGAGCTCGGGGAACTCCGCCTTCATCCTCTGCTCCGCTATGGCCGCCGCCTCCTCCATTATCTTCCTTGCCTCCTCGCTGGCCACGGTGGGCATCGCCGCGAAGGCGCCGCTGAACTCGCCTGCCTCCATCACCACGCCCTCTAGCAGGTCGCCTATCTCGGCCATCTCTAGGCCTATCTCGGGCACCAGGTTGACGAGGTAGTGGCGCAGGTCCTTTATCACCGCCACTACGGGTGCTAGGCCGACCAGCACGTCGCCCATGGTCATCACGGTCTCTAGGCGGAGCGTCACCCTCTCCAGAGCGTACTTGGCCACCATCAGGCTCTTTATCATCTTCCTGAGCTCCGCCACCTCGCCGGCGTACATCGCGGCCCTAGTCTTGTCCTTCTCCATCTGGGCCTGCACTACCTTCTCGAAGAGCGCCTGGTCCCTCTCCCTCATCTTGGCTATGGTGTACTCGAGCCTGTTGTTCTGGACGCGCAGCCTGTACAGCGCCAGCGCCAGGCGGTGCCTCAGGGGCTGCGGCGGGTTCACAGTGTTCCTTATCCTGTCCACGAGGCCGGGCCCCTTAGGCTGGGGGTTCCATATCTTCGCGAAGTCATCTACTCGTGCCATGGCTCTCAGCGCCACCGTGTCTACTACACGCCCAGGGAGGCTACCTAACCCGGAGGAGCCAGTGGCACCACCCCCTACTGCTCAAAAACCGCTGAAGGAGCCCTCCCTGGGGCAGCCGCTTCTGCCGCAGCCCCCGTGGGAGGGGCAGGCGCCACCTGGAACATCTGTACGTCGAGCAAGGCCCCTACTCGTACATCTGTACGTGTTTTTGCACAATCTAGCTCCTGTACTGTACGGAGATGTATTGCAGGCTTGATGGCTACTGTCTTATCTCCGTACGGCCGGGGGCCGGGGCTGCTCGGTGTGCTGGACGAGATGGCGGCCGCGCTGGACGCAGCAGGCACCGCGTGGGTGCTCGTCTCTACAGCGATGGTTTTCTTCATGAGCCTCGGGCTCGGGTTTTTCTACGGCGGCCTCGTGCGCCGCAAGAACGTGATAAACATGATAATGCTTAGCTTCGTGGCTGTAGCCCTTGTGAGCCTCCAGTGGTACCTCTTCGGCTACAGCCTGGCCTTCGGAGGCAACGCGCTCGGAGGCTTCGTGGGCGACCTCCGCTACATCGGGCTACGGGGGCTAGGCAAGGAGCTGGTCGGCGGCCTCCCCGGCTACGCCTTCGCCGCCTTCCAGATGGCGTTCGCCGCGATAACCCTGGGTATACTCACCAGCGGCCTCGCGGAGAGGGCGAAGCTGTCCGGGTTCCTCCTCTTCGGGCTCCTCTGGACCACCCTCGTCTACGACCCGGTGGCCCACTGGGTCTGGGGCGGGGGCTGGCTGCACCACTGGCTCAAGGGGCTCCTGGGCGCCGAGCCCCTAGACTTCGCCGGCGGCACTGTGGTGCACATAACCAGCGGTTTCAGCGCCCTCGTGCTGGCGCTCCTGATAGGCAGGAGGCTGGGCTACGGAGAGTACAGCATGGAGCCCCACAACATACCGCTGGTGCTCATAGGCGGCGCCATCCTCTGGTTCGGCTGGTTCGGGTTCAACGCCGGCAGCGCGCTGGCGGCCAACCAGCAGGCAGCTGTGGCGCTCATAAACACGCACCTGGCGGCCTCCGCGGGGGCCCTCGCCTGGATGCTCGCCTCCTGGGCTAGGACCGGGAGGCCGGGGAGCCTGGGCTTCATCAGCGGCGCCGTCGCCGGGCTGGTGGCTATCACCCCCGCCGCGGGCTACGTGGCGCCCTGGGCCAGCATAGTGATAGGCCTGGTGGCTGGGCTGCTCTGCTACCAGGCGCTCGAGTACAGGGTGAGGAAGGGGATAGACGAGAGCCTCGACGCCTGGGCGGTGCACGGCACCGGCGGCCTCTGGGGGGCAATAGCCACCGGCATCTTCGCCGACCCCGCTGTCGCGGGCTACCGCGGCCTAATCTACGGCGGCTTCAACCAGTTCGCGGCCCAGCTAATAGACGCGGCCATAGCAGTAGCCTACGCCATGGCGGTGACCTACGTGATATACCGTGTGGTAGACGCCCTGGTGGGGATGAGGGCGCGCGAGGAGGAGGAGTACGTGGGCCTAGACCTGGCCCAGCACGGGGAGCAGGCATACAGCTGGGGCGCCTAGAGGCCTAGCCCCGGGACCGGGTGGAGGAGCTGAGAGAGCACGAGAGGTGACACCCATGGCGCTCAAAAAGCTAGAGGCCGTGATAAGGCCCGAGAAGCTGGACCAGGTGAAGGAGGCGCTCGAGCAGGCCGGCTACCACGCCATGACCGTGATCGAGGTCCGTGGCCGCGGGGAGCAGCGCGGGGTAGAGCTGCAGTACAGGGGCAGCACCGTGAGGATAGACCTCCTCCCAAAGGTGAAGATAGAGATAGTCGCCGACGAGAAAGACGTGGAGAAGATAGCAGAGATAATAATGAGGACGGCGAGGACCGGCAAGCCGGGCGACGGCAGGATATTCATAATCCCGGTCGAGAAGGCGTACAGGATAAGGACCGGCGAGCAGCAGGCCTAGCCCCGCCCCACGCCTCTTTCCACAGCCTCCTCCCCGGCCAGGAGCCGCCGCAGCACCAGGGCCGCCACTAGGCTGGCGGCCACGCCGGCGACGCGGGCCGGGGTCCAGAACACTGCCTCCACCTTCTCGCTCTCGCCGCCGCAGCCCACCCCAGCCACCCGGTAGAGGCTACTATACCGGAGCACCCTGTTGACGGCCGCCACGGGCTCGACGAGGCCCCGCCTCTCCAGCAGCACCACCACGTTGAGGGGCCTCTCCCGCAGCCACTGCCGGTCGACAAGCAGGTAGCCGGTGCAGGTCTCCCGCAGGAGCCTGTAGACGGAGGAATAGTCGAGACTGTCCTTCACCAGGTAGTCCAGCCTAAACACCCTGGCGTCGAGGCAGCCCTCCATGAAGCCGCTGAGGGTCTGCTCCACGTCCGGCGCGAACACGTTGAGCCACTGGTTCCCGTGGAGCCTCGGCCCGTACATGGCGTAGACGCGGACGTGGAGCCCCCGCCTGGCGAGCGCCTCGAGCCACGAGGCGGCCCGGTACTCGTCGCTCGCAAGGAAGCTGTGGTCGCCGCGCAGGAGCCCAGAGTAGGTAGGGTAGTAGCGCGCCGCGTAGAGGACGAGGACGGCGGCCAGCAGCGCGAGCAGGACGCGCCTCCTTGCAGGCGGCGTAGCCTCTAGGGAGGACAGCGAGGCGAGCACCAGGAGGACGCCCAGAGGGGGCAGCAGCCGCAGCCCCTGCCCGTAGAGGAGGACGGCGGCGGCCACGGCCGCGGCGGCCCAGGCGGCGGGGCCGAGGCGCCTGGAGGAGATGAGGGCGGCGGCGACAGCGGCCAGCAGGGGGGCCTGCAGGGCCGGCGCCCACAGCGGGGGAGAGAGGCTGAGGCTGTAGGAGAGCACCCTCAGCTTCTCCGACAGGGAGGCGCCGGCGCGGAGGTAGTGGCCCAGCCCCCAGGGCGCGGCCGCGGGCACCAGCCACCAGGCAGACACCGCGGCAGCCGCGGCCACGTAGACCGCGGCGAGGCGGGCCAGGCCGGGCAACGCGTAGGGGGCGCGGCGGGCCGCCTCGCGGGCCGTGTAGAGGAAGACCGCGGCAGCGGCGGCCGCGAGCCACACGGCCGATATGAGGCTGGTGAGCACCACTAGGCCGGCCAGCGCCCCCGCCTTGGCCGCGTCCCGGGAGCCGCCCAGCCTCAGCGTCCTCAGGAGGAGCGCGAGCGCGGCCAGGGCGAGGCCGTCCCCCAGCAGCCTCGTGTACTCCCAGTACACCGCCGCCGTGGAGACCCAGGCCTCGGCGGCGAGCACCGAGAGAAGCGCCACCGGCACAGCCGCCGGCCCCGCGGCCTCCACGGCGGCCATGGAGACGCCGGCCGCCAGCACGGCCAGCGCGGCGGCCATCCCGGCGGCGGAGGCGGCGCCGGCGGAGCCCGTGACGCGGAGCACGGCCGCCAGGAGGAGGTTGCCGAGAGGCGGGTAGAACCGCACCAGGTCCTGGAAGCCGCTGCACCAGCACCTGGTCCACCAGCCGTCGTGGCCCAGGAGGACCGCTGTCTCTAGGTAGTAGCCTATTGTGGCCGTGTGGAACACGCCCCTGGAGAAGCTGGGGAGCCCGCTGCCGAGCAGCGGCGGGGCGGCGATGAGGACAGCCGCCGCGGCCGCGGCGGCCGCAGCCACGAGCCCTAGGCGGCTCACTCTCCCACCCTGCAGGCCTCAGCCGCCTCCTCGGGGTAGGCGGCTACTAGCCGGTAGATGCCCTCCAGCGCCCTCGGCCTGACGCGGAGGCGCCTGGCGGCCTCCTCGAGCCCGGCGCCGCGGAGGGCCTCCCCGACGAGGAGGCAGAACGCGGGGTCCCTGGACGAGAGCGCCGAGAAGAGCGCGGCGGCGCCGCGGGGCCCCGGCAGGTAGGCGAGGAGGTAGCGGCGGTAGCGGACGGTGGACAGGAGGCCAAGCCTCTCCAGCACCGAGAGGTGCCACGCCACCGTCGCCTTCGCCACGCCCAGCTCCCTCCAGAGCTCGTTGAACCCGAGGGCGCCCCTCTCGGCGACCAGGCTGTAGATGCGCCGCCTCACCGGGTGGCTGAGCGCCTCGTCGCGGCCCACCCTGGCCCACATGGGGGACGCGGCGGCCGGGGCCGCCGGGGCTCCGCGGGCGCCCCTGCCCCTCCGGCGCTGGGAGGAGGACGAGGACACGGACACGGCTACGGCCGCTGCTATCGCGGCCGCCGCGGCCACCTCCCCCGGGAGGGGGTTGGCCGAGGGCAGCTTCTCGGCTAGGAGTAGGGCCTCCCTGGCGGCCTCGAGGTAGACGGGGGAGCGGGTGTCGAGGTAGGCCCAGACAAGGTTGTAGGGGAGGACGACGAGCCAGCCGTCGCCGAGCCTCAAAACGTAGGCCACCATGCCGTCGCTGAGCGCCACCGTCCTAGCCCCCGGGGGCCTGGGGAGGCACCCGTAGCGGCGGAAGTCGTAGCCCGGGGGCGCTGGGGCGCAGGCGGCGCGGCCCACGGGCGGCAGCGGGGAGCCGAGCCTGGCCAGGGTCAGGTTGGCGGCCACGGCCCCGTTTAGGCCGGCCACGAGCACGCCTCCCCCGAGCACGTGGTTGACGAGCCTCTCGAAGGCGTTGAGGGCCTCCAGCTCCTCCCCTGGGCCCCAGTTGGGGTCGAGGGCCGCGACCAGCCGCGGGAGGCGGGGGGCCCGCAGGACGCCGCCGAGGCCGAGCACCGGGCCCGGGGGGAGGCCGTGCCGGAGCCCGTCCTCGAGGAAGAGGCTGTCGGCCGGATCCGTGGCCACGTAGGCGACGCGGCCGCCGGGGGCGGCGCGGGCGACGGCCGCGTAGAGGGCCAGTGCTAGGAGCGCCGCGGCAGCCGCCAGCCATGGCCTCACTGCTCTCCAGCCTCCAAGCCGTGGGATGAGGCGTAGGGTAGGCTCCGGTAGAGCCAGTCGAGCCACAGCACGGCGTAGAGGAGGAGGTAGAGCCCCGACCCCACGTAGTCGTGGAAGAGGCGGAACGCGTGGAGCCCCTCCCGTACGCCGAGCGCGGTCGCGGCCAGGATGCGGACAATGTTGCCCAGCACGAGTATAGGGGCGTAGACGGCTGCGGCTACGAGGCGGCGCCGCCACTCCACGTTGGCCAGCACCAGGCTGCTCACGGTGAAGGCGGTGTAGGCGTAGAGCCCGCTGCACGCGGGCGTCAGCACCAGAGTCACGGCGTGCCCCCACCCGTAGACGAGGAGGACGTTGTAGCCCATCGCTATGGTTCTCAGCTTTACCGAGGAGAGCAGCCTGGAGAGGAGGTCCCTCTCCGCCTCTATCAGCAGGCTGCCTAGCCGGGTATTGTTGAGGGCCTCGACCGCCAGGGTGGCGGCCGCCACCGCCAGCGCTATGTCGAGGAACCAGTGGTGCAGCGCGCCCCGGGCCCCGCTACTCCTCCCCGTATAGGTGCTCATAGCGACCCCTCTTCGGCGTGACAACCCACTCCCTCCCCCTGCCCAGGAGGACCCGGACCGTCCCCCAGGCGTGGATGAGGCCGCTCACGTAGACCATCGGTATCACCGCCGCGGCTACGAGGGCCAGGTCCCGCCACCGGTAGCCCTCGCCTATAGCCCCCGCCAGCACGATGGCCAGTATCGCGGTGAGCCAGATGTAGACGCCCAGGTACCATAGGGGGGCCAGCGGCGCGCCGGCCAGGAGGCGGTACGCCAGCGGCGCGAGCGTCGCAGCGTAGACCGCCACCCCCTGGGCGAAGAAGAAGCCCTGCAGCAGGAACCCGGCCTTCTGCCAGAACCCTATCCCCGGGGCGGCGAGGAACCCGGGGAGAGAGCTAAGCGTCTCCAGGAGCGTGCCGCTGCTCCACCGGAGCTGCTGCCTCCAGTACGCCTTCAGGCTCTTCGGCACGCTGCCGTCGGCGTAGGCCCACTCCACCGCCACGAACCTGGCGGCCCCACACGTGTCCAAGACCCTGTCGATGCTCCACCGGAGGTCCTCGCTTATACTGCCCTCCCTCAGGGGGGTCTCAAGCACGGCGTCGACCCGGAGAAGCCCCACCGAGCCGGTGAATATCGGGAACATGTCCAGGACCGCCCTGCCCGCCATGAAGACCGCGGCGCCAGCCATCCCCGCCCGGTAGAGCCTGCCGAAAACGCCCCGGGCCCCCTTCCGGTGACGCTGGTGCCCCTGCACCAGGTCCGCCCCGGTCTCCTCCGCGACCGAGACGAGGCCCCGGAGCAGCCAGCGGGGAGGCTCAAAGTCCGCGTCGAGGACGAGCATGTACTTGGCGCCACGGTCCGCCGCCAGCCTCGCCGCGTCGTTCAGGGCGCCGGCCTTCAGGCCCCGGCGGCCCGGCCTCCGCAGGTGCACCAGGCGGGGCTCGCGGAGGGACAGCTTGGCAAGCTCGAAGACGAGCCCCGGGTCGCTAGAGTCATCGACCACTATGACGAAGTAGTCCGGGTAGTCCATCCGCAGCGCCTTCTCCAGCGAGGCCAGGATCTCGTAGTCGTTGTAGACCGGGTACACCACCGCCACACGGGGCCAGCCGGGGCCGAGGGGGGCGCGGAGCACAGGGGGCCGCCACCTGGGCCTAGGCGTCCCCGAGGAGAGGAACGCGGCAAGCCCGGCAACATACCAGAGAGCGTAGAGGGTCATAACGGCGATGCTGGCCGCGTACACGCCCAGGGTGGCGTCGATGGCGACCCGGTGGAGGAGGACCCGCCAGGCCTCGAGCTCCGCCTCCAGGTAGCTCTGCAACACCGCAGCACCGTCAGCCGCGCGGAGGGGGGCTAGCGGCGCCCGTACCGCGCTGCCAGCGCGGCCGAGAGGAGCGCCAGCACCAGCACGCCGCCCATCGTCACCGTGGGGACCTCCTGGCCGTTAACCGCGGCCTCCGAGGCCGAGCCCTCGAAGTAGTGCAGGTTAAAGGCGAGGTTCATGGAGCCGTCGCTTCCCGGCGCCAGGCCGCGTATAACCACGTCGCTGCCGTCGTCCCAGTAGTCGACCACAGTGTTGCCGTCTATCACTAGGCGCAGGTAGCCCCTAGGCTCGGGCAGCACGTGGAGCACGAGGCCGCTCCTGACGCTGCCCTGCCTTATCTCGCCGTTTATACGTACCGTGCCCCTGTCCACCACGAGGCTGCCGTTGACGTATACGCTCGTGTTGTCGAGTCTTATGTCGACCCAGCCGCTGCTGCCTATCCATATGCTCCCCGAGTCCCTGACGCCGTGGACGACGAGGCGGACCAGGGAGCCCGGCGGCACCTCGACGCCGTTCACGCGGAACCACTGCTGAGCCACCATGCTCATGCTGCCACCCAGCTCCACAGTCCTCCCGCTGCCCGCGTTCAGCTTCACAGCGTGGGGCTGGGCAGCGTAGCCGAGCAGCGGTGCCGCGGCGAACGCGAGGACGGCAAGGAGGACCGCCGCACTCTTCGCCATATCAACCTCCGAATAATAATAATAGCACGTATAGCTAGCCTTTAAAAACACTATAGTACAGTCGTGGGAGCCCAGTCCCAGCGCCACATTGTGTTACCGTGTCATACCCAGCGCTTCTTCCGCCGGTACCACTTCGCGCCGCGGTAGCTAGCGGCCTCCGCCTTCCGGAGCCCGAGGTAGAACTCCTGCACGTCCTTGTCCTCGCGGAGCCTCTCAGCCTCGCCCTCTACCACTATCTTCCCGTTCTCTATTATGTAGCCGTAGTCGGCTATCTCGAGCGCCTTCCGGGCGTTCTGCTCCGCGAGCAGTATGGTTGTCCCCTCCTCCTCGTGGAGCCTCCGGACGCTCTCATAGACCTCGTTCACTATCTTCGGCGCCAGGCCGAGGCTGGGCTCGTCGAGCATGAGGAGCTTCGGGTTGGCTAGGAGGGCGAGGCCTATGGCGAGCATCTGCTGCTCGCCGCCGCTAAGGTAGCCTGCCCTGCTCCTCCTCCGGGCGCGGAGCTTCGGGAAGTACTTGTAGACCAGGTCGGGGTCGCCGCGGCCCCAGGCGTAGCTGACAGCCTCAATGTTCTCCTCGACCGTGAGCTCCTTGAATATGCGTCTACCCTCCGCCACGTAGATTATGCCTCTGCGCGACACCGCGTCGGGGTCCCTGTTCTGTATCCTGTCGCCCTCGAAGACTATCACGCCCTTGGTGACCCTCCCCCGGTCCAGCTTGATGAGCCCAGAGATCGCCTTGAGGAGGGTGGTTTTCCCGGCGCCGTTGGGGCCGAGGACGGCGACTATGCTGCCCTTGGGCACCCGGATGCTTATCCCCTTGAGCACGAGTATGTAGGGATGGTAGACGACCTCTATGTTGTTCACGAAGAGCAGCGGCGAGGGCAAGGCCTGCACGCCTCCAGGCCTCCACGTGTCGAGAGGGGAAAAGAGAGGGGCTTGCGGGGGGCCGCGGGGGCTGCTACTTCTCGGCCTCGTTGGTCACCTTTACGCAGTCGACGCCGCTGGGGGTTATCGGGCCCTCGAACTTGAAGCTCTTGCCGTCCCATACTACTATGTAGCTGCTGCGGAACGGTAGGTGGTTGCCGGGGCAGTACCTCATGGGGGGCGTTATGTCTCCCAGCTTTATGGGCTGGCCGTTGCAGCTGCTCTCCAGGGCCTCTTTGAGGGCCTCGCCCTTCTTCTCCATCAGCGTCTTCGAGTCAGTCCTCTCTATCGCCTTCACCAGCAGCCAGACGTTCATGAAGCCCTGCATGAAGCGCAGGTTCACCTTCTTGCCGGCCATCTTGGCGGCCTCGAATACCTCCCTGTAGCCCGGCTTGTCCTGCATCCCCTCAGGCCAGCGCCAGGGGGAGACGCCGGCCACGTGGCCCGCCAGCTGGCTGGAGCCGCCGGCCAGCTGGGGGAAGCGCTCGTCGAAGCCCCACACGTTTGCAACCATGACCGCGTTTAGCCCGTACTTGGCCATCGCCTTGGCGGCGCGGCTGCAGCTGCTTATAGTGTTGCCGCACCATATGAAGTCGGGCTTGTACTGTGAGGCCTGCTGCACCGCGTTCTCCGCGTCGGCGTCGCTGGCGCGCAGCGGCAGGTTGACGTCGTACACCTTCAGGCCGAGCTTCTCCGCCATAGCCTTTATCGCCGGTATGGGGCTCTTACTGTAAGCCACCGTGTGGTCGTACATGAGCACCAGGGTCGCGCCGGGCTTCTTCTGGGCCATCCAAGTCACGGCGGCGCAGGCCTGCGTGCTGTAGTCGGGGGCCGGGAAGAAGTTGTAGGGCTGCGGCACCAGCTTCGCCGAGTAGCTGGCGGAGATGTAGAGTATCTTGTCCTTGGCCACCTGGCTGCTGAGCTGCTCCGTGTCGGCGGTCCCCCAGCCCACTATCGCGGCCACGTGGTACTGGTCGCGGAACTCATTGTAGTACTGCTTGGCCCTCGTCGGGTTGTAGCCGTAGTCGCGCTCTATGTAGTTCAGCTTCACCCGTACACCGTCCCGGGTGTACACGCCCTTCTCGTTGAAGTACTTGAAGGCGGCCTCGGCGCCCTCGGCGTAGGGCCTGCCCACGCCGCTGGTGGGGCCGCTCTTGTCCACCATTAGGCCTATGTTCAGGGTTATCTCTTTGGGTTTGGCTGCTCCGCCTCCCCCCGTCGACCCCGCCGCCGTGGTGTGTGTCGCCGGCGGCGACGTGGCCGTGGTCTTGCCTCCGCCGCCCCGCGTCGCGAGGAACCCTGCTACCAGGGCCAGGGCTACGATGACTACCGCCGCGGCTATGAGCCCGGTTCGGGCGCGCACCTTCTCCCACCTCCAGCCCACCCGGGAGAGGCCACCTGCTTAAAAGTTTTTCTAAATGACGAACCGGTTCATGCCAAAAAACTTCAAAGAAACACGTGTCTAACAAAAACGTGGGCTAGTAGCTGAAAGGCCACAGGCGGAGATACTCCTTCACCCTCCGCAGCACACCTATCAGGCCCTCAGGCTCCTCGACCACGAAGTAGGCCACCAGCAGCCCGAACACCAGGTACTTCACCGCGTCCACGCCCCCCAGCATGTTCACAGCAGGCAGCCCGGTGAGCACCGCGTCCAGGTTGCCCCAGAGGCTGCGCAGCAACAGCACCCCCAGCAGGCTCCCCCACACGACCCTCCCGGCGCCACCCACCAGCACCATCGCCAGGAGGTCGATGCTGGTAGCCAGCGTGAACGCGTCCCACGAGGCCCCGTGGTTGTACACCGTGTACAGGGCCCCCGCAACCCCGGCGTAGAACGCGCCCAGCGCGAAGGCCAGCGCCTTGGTCCTCGCGACGTCTATCCCCACTATCGCCGCGGACACGTCGTTGTCGCGAACAGCCTTCATAGCCCTCCCCAGGCTGCTCCTCCCCACGTTCGCCGCCACGAGCGCCAACACCGCTGCCACGCCCACCACGAGGTAGTACATCGCCGGCCCTGAGCCGAAGTCAACCCCCGCCACCGTCAGCGCCTCCTCCGGCACCACTATGCCCTGGTTCGGGTCCACAACCGTCCTGAACAGGTAGGCAAGCAGCACCTGCGCCGCCAGGCTAGCCATCGCCAGGTAGTAGCCCTTCAGCCGGAAGGACGGCAGCGCCAGCGCCAGCCCCACCGCGGCGGCCGCGAGGCCCGCCACCGGCACCAGGAGGAGCCCCAGGCCGGCCACCGGGTGCCCCGCCGAGTAGAGCCACGCCACCGTCCTCGCGACAGTGTAGGCGCCGACACCCATGAGGGCTGCCTGGGCCAGCGATATCTGCCCGGCCAGCCCGGTGGTCAGGTTGAGGCCCATCGCCGCCACCAGGAAGACGGCGGCGTCGACGGCCACCGAGACCGGGTAGGCGCCGGCCAGCGGCAGCAGGAGGAGGAACAGGGCAGCCGCCGCGGCCGCCGCCCAGTGCACCGGGTACCTAAGGTGGGCCATCAGCTCCGAGTACTTCTCCTTGAACACCCCGGCGGGCACACGTAGCCACCCCCACGAGCCTACACTCTCTCAATCCTCTCCGTCCCGAAGAGGCCGTAGGGCTTCACCAGCAGCACCAGCAGCATCAGGGTGAACGCCGCCGCGTCACCGAAGCTGGGCAAAACACTGCCCAGGAGGAAGTTGCTGTACTGGTAGACGAGGCCAAGCACCAGGCCGCCCACCACTACGCCCGCGATGCTGTCAAGCCCCGCCAGCAGGCTCGCCGCCAGCGCCTCTATCGCGTAGACCTCGATGTCGGGCTCCACCCCGGTCTTCGCCGCCAGCGCCACCGCGGCCAGCCCGCCGGCGGCGCCGGCTATCGCCCAGCTGAGCATGGTGAGCCTCCTGACCGGCAGCCCGTAGGCGGCGGCCCCGAAGGGGTCCTCGGATACGGCCCTCATCGCGACGCCGAGCCTCGTCCACCGGTGCAGAGCCACCACCGCGGCCAGCAGGCCCCCCGCCAGCCCCAGGGCTAGCAGGTCGCTGGAGTCGACCACCACCGGGCCCAGCGCCAGGCGCAGCCCCGGCATGGGGAGGCTCGCGGTGGTCCAGAGGTCGCCCGCAGCCATCTTGGCCACAGCCTTGAACACGTAGTACGCGCCCAGGGTGGCCGCGATGAGCGCTATAGGGGGGCGGCCCCGGAGCGGCCTGGCCACGAGGGCCTCGAGGCCGGCCCCCGCCGCCGCGCCCACCAGCGCCGCCGCGGCGGCGGCCGCGGCTAGGCCCTGGTGGTACCGGAGGGCGACGACCAGGGCGGTGTAGGCTGCTAGCAGCACGAGCGCCGGGTGGGCCAGGTTGATGCTCTTGCTGACGCGGTAGACTATGTTGAAGCCTAGGCCGAGGGCTGCGAACACTAGCCCCATTATTAGGGCCTGGAGGCTGTTCACCGCCACAGCCTGGGGGGTTAGCGCCGCCACGGCTCGCCGCCTCCTAGGCCTCGGCGTCGAGTATCCTCACCAGCCTGGTGGCCTTCACCCGGCGGCCGTCCTCGAGGCGCAGCTCGACCGTCAGCTCGTAGCTGTCCTCGCCCCTGTACATCGCCTCTATTAGGCCGTGGTAGCGCTCCTCTATCACCCTGCGGCGGAGCTTCCTCGTCCTCGTCATCTCCCCGTCGTCCGGGTGGAACTCCTTGAACAGGCTCGCGAATCTGCGGACGCGCAGCCTCTCGGGCAGCCTCCTGTTGGCCCTTGCCACCTCGCGGCGGAGCAGCTCCAGGACCTCGGGCTTCTGGCTCAGGTCGCTGTAGCCGCTGAAGGGTATCCTCCTCCTCTCCGCCCACCTGGAGACCGTGGCGTAGTCTATGTTGAGCAGCGCCACCAGGTAGGGCCTCCCGTGGCCTATCACGGCCGCCTCCGCTATGTAGGGGCTGAACTTGAGCTTGTTCTGCACCAGCTGGGGGGCGACGCGTGTGCCGTCGCTGAGGACGAGTATCTCCTTCGCCCTGTCGTGTACCACGAGGTGGCCGTCGGGGGTGATCTCGCCGACGTCGCCGGTGTGGAGCCAGCCGTCGGGGGTGAGGGTCTTCCTGGTCGCCTCGGGGTTACGGTAGTAGCCCTTCATCACGGCGGGGCTGCGTATGAGTATCTCCCCGGTCTCCTCGTCTATCCTCACCTCGGTCTCGGGGAGCGGCTTGCCCACGGTGTCAAGCCTCACGTCGTCGTCGGGGTGCACCACTGCTATGCCGGCCACCTCTGTCTGGCCGTAGATCTGCTTCAGGTTCACGCCAAGCGCGTGCATGTAGAGCACGTAGTCCTCTCCTAGCATCGCGCCGCCGGTGTAGGCCCTCCTGACCCTCTTCAGCCCGGTCTTGTCGAGGATGCCGCGGAGCGCCGCCCAGTAGGCGAGGAAGCGGAGCAGCCTCCACGGGGCCGGCGGGGCCCTCCTGCCGGGCACCAGCCTCCTCCTTGCGGCGCCGTAGCCGGCGGCTATCGCCGCCCGGTACACGGCCCTCTTCAGGGGGTCGCTGTCCTCGATCTTGGCCATCACGTCTTTCGATATCCTCTCCCAGACCCTGGGAGGGGCGAAGAGGAAGTGGGGGGCTATCTCGCGGAAGTCCTCCCAGAGCGTCTCCGGCCTCTCCGGGAAGTTCACCCTGAACCCGGCCACGTAGTGGAGAGCTATGCTCATCATCTGCTCGCCGACCCACGCCGGGGGCAGCATCGACACGTACTCCCAGTCCTCCCCCACGGGGTCGAGCCTGTACAGCTGGTGAGCCATGGCTAGCAGGTTCCGGTGGCTCAGCATCGCGAGCTTAGGCCTACCCGTTGTCCCGCTCGTGGTGAAGAGGCCCGCCGTGTCCTCCGGCGATATGTCGCCCGTAAGCTTGTCGTAGAGCCCGGGCTCCGCCTCGTCGAGGCCCCTGCCCTGCTCCAGCAGGTCCCGGAACGTCACCAGCAGGTCGCCGAGCTTCCCCCGGTACATGTGGAGCCCCTTCGCCTCGTCCACGACTATCTTCTCCACGCGGGTCCGGTCCAGCACCTCCAGGACCCTGTCGAGCTGCTCCTGGCCCTCGACCAGCACCACCCTGGCGCCGCTCGCCTGGAGCACGTAGGCTACCTCGTCGCTCAGGCTGTCCTTGTAGACGCCGACCGTGGCGACCCCCAGGCTCTGGGCCCCAACCTCGTATATGGGCCAGGCCGGCCGGTTGCCGGTGATGAACGCCGCCACGTCGCCCCTGCCGAGGCCGAGCGCGTAGAGGCCTAGGGCCGCCCACCTGACGAGCCGGTAGTAGTCTCTCCAGGTGAACCTCCTCCACACGCCGTAGCGCTTCCACCGGAAAGCGGTGGCCTCCGGGCTCCTCCTGGCCCTGGCCTCCAGCAGCCAGGGGAAGGTGGTCTCGTAGGGCTTCCCCCCTGACTCTCCAGCCGGCAACACCATGCACCCCGGGCTACTATTCGTGGCGCAGCATACGGGCTGCCTACAGCACGACACATGTACGGGAAAACAAGCGTGTAGGGCTAGCCGCCCAGGTAGGCCTCGACCACCTTGGGGTCTCTCGCTACCTGCTCCGGCGGCCCCTCTGCGATAACCCTCCCCGACTCCATCGCCACCACGTGGTCGCAGAGATCCATCACTACCTCCAGGTCGTGCTCGACCAGCACGAAGGAGACGCCCTGCGTCTCGTTAACCTCCACTATGGCCCTCGCCAGGTCCTCCTTCTCCTCCCTGCTCAGCCCGGCCATAGGCTCGTCCATGAGCACTACCTTGGGGTCCTGGGCCAGCGCCCTGGCCAGGTCGACCCGTTTCTGTATACCCGGCGGGAGCCCCTCCACCACGCGGTCACGGTAGCGGTGCAGCTCGAGGAGGTCGATCACCAGCTCGGCCTTCCACCTGGCCCACTCCTCCCACTCCCTGGCCTTCCTCGTCCAGAGGGCTGCGTCGAGCACGCCGTAGCGGCGCCACGGCTCAAGCCCGGCCATGATGTTCTCGACGACCGTCATGTGGCGGAATAGCTCGCTGTGCTGGAACGTCCTCGCGAGCCCGAGGCGGCTCCTGCGGTGAGGCGGCAGCCTCGTGATGTCCCTTCCGAGGAAGACGACACGGCCCCTCTTCGGCCGGTAGAAGCCGCTCACCACGTTGAGGAGGCTGGTCTTCCCCGCCCCGTTTGGGCCTATGAGGGCTAGAACCTGGCCCGGCTCGAGCCGGAACCCGGCCCCGTCGACCGCGACCACGCCGCCGAACTCGACCCGGATATCCTCGACCAGGAGCACGTGGCCCTCGGCTATGCGGGGCTTCTCCCGGTAGCGGGAGCCGGGCTCCCATAGGCCCAGCAGGCCGGCGGCTCCGGAATCGAACCCCACCACCTCCTCTGCGGCGGGGTGCCTCTTAGCCGCGAAGAACAAAACGCACCATCTCGCCCACCCCTTTCCCTCACAACAGTTGTGTCAATGCGTTCTCGGACTGGTTCCCGGGCCCACACCCCTCCCCCGGGAACCGGTTAAAAACCGTTGATGCGTAGATAAACGAGCGAAAAAGCTCTACATGGGGCCGGGGGCGCCCTCCCGCAGGATGAGCCGGTTACTACGCCCCTCCCTGACCACCTCTATCACACCCATCCTCTCCAGCTTCTGCACATGCCTCCACAGGGTGGTCTTCGGCAGCCCCGTCTCCCTCAACAACTGGCTCTGCAGCATGGAGCCGCCGTGCTCGCGCAGCTTCTCGATAATCAGCCTGTCGATGTCGTCAAGGCCCCGGGGCCGCAACTCTACCGCCTCGGCGCCACCCGGGCCCCCTCCGCCGCCAGGGCCCAGGGAGGCTTGACCGCGGCGGCCCCGGAGCAGGAGACCCACAGCCACGGCGGCCACAGCGCCAGCGACGGCAGCAGCAACGGGGACAGTAGAGCCGCCGGAGGAGCGCTGGGTAGACGAGCTAGTGGACTGCCGGGCAGGGGACGCCGGGGACTGCGCCGCGGGGGAGGCACTGCTTGTGGCACCCGTGGCAGCGGGCTTCGTCTGCGTCGCCGGCTTGGAGGTAGTCGCCGGGGGCGGCGTGGTTCTAGGAGCCGTGGTGGTTGGACGCGCTGTCCCCGTCTCGGTCTTAGACTTGGTGGTCGTGGATGGTGCTGCGGGAGCCGTGGTGGCCGCCGGCGTCGTCGAGGTTGCCGGCTTCGTGGCTGTGGCCTGCGGGCGCTGCACCGCCACCGTGTAGCGTATCTCCGCCGGGCCCTCGATGACGGCCTCTAGGCTGCCGCCGGGCAGCTGCCGGACATCCAGTATCCTGCTGGGGAGGCTTAGCAGCACCACGCCCGGCTCGAGCCGCAGCACCACTCTCTGGGCCCCTATCCTGAACGAGACATAGCCGTCGCGAGTGGTCACGTTAACCAGGTAGGTTATCCTCGCCTCCCCGGGCTTGTCGACTGCAACGTATATCGTGCCGTTCTGGTAGACTACTGGCACCGCTGTCCCGTTAACCGTGGCTGCTATCGTTGAGGGTATCGGCGGCGCGGGCGCGGGGAAGGCGTTGAGCCCCGGGCTCAGCGCCGCCTCAATTGTTACCTCGACTGTGCCGTCGCGCTTCACGTCAACGAGCGGGAGCTTGCCGGCCGCCGCGTGGACCGCTAGGGGCAGCACGGCCATCAAGAGCAGTGAGAGCGGTAACGCCATGCGCCTGGCGTGCGCGTGCATCTCCTTCAAGCCACCTTGCACCTCCTCTCCTCGCCGCTCCATATAGGGTCTGTGCCGTGCGGCCCGCACCGGGAAAGTAAACAAAGTATTGTTCCGTTTCGTTCCCGGAACAACCGGTTGCCTGTGGAACGAACCCGGGACGCTGCGGAACCCCGAGAGACGGGCCCGTCCCGGGGGTTCCTTATGAGAACCAGTCCACCACCAGACCCCCCGGCGGGCCCCGCGCGGGGCAGCAGGGCCCCGCGCGGCGGCGCCGACTACACGGTTCGACCGTGATAAGATGAGACATGCGTGTGTTCCAGGTAGAGGTGTGTGCGCGATGCAGAGGTCTAGACACGTGTGGCCGGGTCTAATAGGCGGGCTGGGGCGCCGCGCTGCGGCTGTGCTCCTGGTGGCAATGCTGCTGGCCTCGACGCTGCCTGTCAGCGTAGCCGCCGCGGCCAGCGGCGGCGCCTCGGGCACCGCCGCCGGCAGCGCCACAGGGGGAGCCAACTCTACTGCCGTGAACACTACTATGAGTATAGGTATGGGTGTCAATGTTAGCGTCTCCGGCGGGGCTGCAGAGCTACGGGCCAGGCTGTTGCTGCTGACGGGCCTCATACGTGGCGCGCTGTCCTCCCTGGGCGCTGTTAACGCCTCGCCGGCCGAGGTGGCCAGGCTGCTCGGCGTCAATATGAGCGTCGCCGAGGAGATAGTGAAGTATGCCAGCCTGCGGCCCGAGAGCGTTGCCAACATGTCTCTGGCGGAGCTGCGGCAGGCCGTCCGGGAGGCCGCCCACGTCTACCACCTGCTGGCCGCCAGGCTGCTAGCCGAGGCGGAGAAGGCTAAGGCCGCGGTGAGGATAGTTGAGAGGCTGAGGGCTGAGGCGCTTCACAGGCTCGCCGCTATCGCCGAGAAGCTGGCCAAGGAGATAAACGACACCGAGCTCGCCGCCCTCTCCAGGAACATAACGGAGGAGCTGAGGGCCGGGAACCTGGCTGCCGCCGAGAAGCTCGCCACGGCCCTGCTTGCGAGGATAGAGGCGGACAACGTGTACGGTATTGCAGGCCGGCTGCAGGCTGCCCTCCTGGCGACGCTGGAGGAGATAAGCCGCCTTGGGAACGCGACGACTGTCAACCAGACGCTGGTCAGGAAGCTGGTAGAGGACCTCCGGAGGGTAGAGGCGCTGGCTGCGGGCGCGGCGGCGAAGGCGGCCCACGTGCCGGGGGCGCTTGAGAAGCTGGTGGCTGCGGCGACCATACTCGAGGGCCTCAACACTACAGTGTCTACCGTGAGCCTGGTGGGTGGCGGGAAGGCGGCTGTGGCTGCCGCGGCGGAGGCTCTGGCCGCCCGGCTCGAGGCTAGGATAAGTGCCGACTACCGGGCCGCCGCGTCTGCCAACAATACTGCCGCCCTGAGGCTGCTGGAGCACGCTAACGCGACGCTGGCGAGGGCGGAGAAGCTGCTGGAGGAGGGCGACTACGCTGCCGCGCTGCGTGTCCTCGCCCACGTGGAGACCATGGTGGCTAAGGCGGAGGCGCTGATGCTCGTCACAGAGGCGAAGGAGATGCTAGAGGAGCACCACATAAGGTCTATGATGCCCGTGCTGCTGCCGCCTCCTGTGCTGCGGAAGCACCTGCTGCCCACCGTGCCGGCCCCGAGGCTCCCCGCGCCGGCGAAGGCCGCCGTGGAGGCGGTTATCCGGCAGGCCAACCACACTATAGCCGAGGCTGCCGCGCTGCTGGAGGCAGTCAACAGGACGATAAGCGAGGCCAACGTGACGCCTGGCGGCAGGCTGCTAGCGCTCATAGAGAAGGCCAGGGAGAACCTGGAGGCCGCTAATGCGAGCCTGGAGGCCGCGCTGAAGCTACTGGAGGAGGGCAAGACCGGGGACGCCATGGCTAGGGCTGTGGCCGCGCTGCGCCTAGCGGTAAGCGCGAAGGCCTACGCGCATGCTGCGCTGGGCGCAGTCACCGCGGTGGCCGCCGCTGAGCACGGCAAGAAAGCCGCGCTCGAAATACGGAGGAAGGCCATGGAGGAGTATAGGAGGCTCGTAGAGGAGACCATGGAGAAGCTGAAGCATACCGTGGAGCACGCTATGGAGAAGGCCCATAAACACCTAGAGAACATGACTAACGAGATAGTGAACATAGTGAAGAACGCCGCGCAGAAGGCCAAGCACGCCCGCAAGCACGCCGAGAAGAAGGCCAAAGAAGTGCTCAACCAGACAGCCGTGAAGGCCTACAACGAGACACTACACGAACTCATGAAGAGCCTCGAGAAGGTGAGGGCAGCCGCCAAGGCCTACGCGGCACTAGGCCTCAACGTGACCGGCGTCAACGAGACGCTGGCGAGAGCGGAGAAGCTGCTGGAGGACGCCGCGGCGGAGCTGCAGGAGGCGGTGAAGCTCGCAGCAGGCGGCAACACGACGGCCGCCGGGAAGCTGCTGGAGGACGCGGCCGAGAAGCTGCGGGAAGCCATAGTGGCCGCCAGGGAGGCGGCGAAGGCGCTGGCACAGGAGGCCGCCGGGGGCAAGTGGATGCACCACCTACACGAGCTAGCCAAGGAGGCCGAGAAGCTGGCGAAGAGGGCCAAGGAGGCTGAAGAGGCTATGCATGCCGGCCACAGGCTCAGCCAGGAGTTCAACGCCAGCCTGGCCGTCTCGGTCAACACCACAGCGCTGGCCGAGGCCGAGAGCCTGGCGAAGCAGGCCGAGTGGCTCCTAGAGCAGGGCCTAGAGTCCATGCAGGAGGCCGCCAAGTCCATGAACGTCACGCTGCTGGAAGAGGCAGCCACCCTGGTGGAGAACGCGCTGGACTCACTGAGGCAGGCCCAGGCCATCATAGCTAACGTGACCAGCCAGGTGGCGGAGACTCTACAGCAGCTTGCAAGCAGGGCCGCCAGCATGGTCGACGCGAGGCTGAGCCAGGCCTATAACGTGACTATAGCCGCCCAGACACTGGTGTCCAACGGGCTCTCCACCAGCGCCGCCAGCAGGGCCGCCAGCGCCGCAGCCAACGCGACGAAGCTGCTCAACCTGGCCAAGGAGAGGCTGAGCAGCGTGCTGGAGGCCCTCCGGCAGGGCAACACCACCAGGGCGCTGACGCTGCTAGAAGAGGCCAAGAGGCTATACATGGAGGCCACCAGGCTGCTGAAGAAGGCACTCCACGACACGCTGAAGGCAATAATGGAGGCGAGAAAGGAGCTCCTAGCAGAGGCCAAGGAGCTGCAGGCGAACGCCACCAGCCTAGAGGCTAAGATAAACACGCTGAGGGCACAGGTGGCCTACAACCAGACGCTGCTAGCCAAGCTCGACCAGGCGGAGAGCCTTGTAAAGAACGCGGAGACCCACATAGCCAGCGCCGAGGCCCTGCTCCAGTGGAACACCGAGGCCAAGGCCCACGGCGAGGCACACGGCGGCAGCGGCGAGACAGGCATGTACGCCGTCATCACTGTGCGGGTCACGCTGCTAGTGAACGCGAAGACCGAGCTGGCGCAGGCTAAGAGTCTACTAGCCCAGGCCGCCACGATAGTCGCCCAGGTAGAGGCGGCCGCAGGGACGCAGGCGGCCAGCAGCGGGGGCAGCAGCGGCGAGGGCGGCGGCCAGCAGCCCCCCAAGCCGCCCAGGCCCGGCCACGGCGCCCCCTAGCGGGCCAAGCGGCCTGCCAGGCCTCGGCTGAGAACATACACCTCCCCTGTGTCTTTTTCCCCACTCCCAGCGCTCCCTGGCTAGGCGCCTGCCCCTTCTCTACCCTGCCTCTTCTTCGCCACGGCGGGGTAGGCTGCCAGCACCGAGGCGGTGAGGGCGGCCGCGACTAGGAAGGGGGCGGCGTGGCCCGGCAGGGGGCCTATCCTCGTGCCGCTCGCCGCCTGGTAGAGGGCCGCGGAGACCAGGGGGCTGACCACTTGGCCGGCGTTGTTCAGGGTGTTGGAGAGCGCTACCAGGGTCGAGGCCAGCCCCGTGCCGAGGAATGCCGCGTTCCTTGTCAGGGGGAGGCTGCTTCTCGTCGCGGTGTTCGCGAGGGCTATCCCGAGGGCGACGCCGGCTAGGCCGCCGGGCGCGGCGGCCACCGCTATGAGGCCCAGGGAGGCGGAGGCGAGGAGGCCGGAGAGGACGGGGCCGGGCCCTAGCCGGTCCGCCAGGGGCCCTGTCGCCAGGCTGGCCGTGAAGGCTAGGAGGCCGGAGGCGGCTAGCACCCCTGCCAGGTCTCTCCTCGTGAGCCCGTAGACGTCGCCCAGGTAGACGTAGAGGAACTCTCTCAGCATGCCGCCAACGTAGCCCATCACCAGGGAGGCTGCTAGGAGCCAGAGGGTGGCGGCGGTGAGGCTCCTGGCTGCTGCTCCTATCTCGCGCCTCGCAGCCCGCCGCGGCGGGGGAGGAGGGGCCCGCCGGGAGGCGGCGGCTAGGAGGAGCCCCGAGGCGGCGAAGAAGGCCGAGGAGGCCCTCACCATGCCCGGGTTTGTGAGGGGCAGTACGCCGTAGAGGCCCTGGCCTATAACCATGCCCAGGAAGGCGGAGGCAAAGTAGAGGCTCATCACCGACCCGGGGCGGCTGCGGGCTAGGAGGGCGGTGACGGCCTGCGTCACCGGCCACACCATTCCGCTCAGGGCGCCCCACGCAGCGTTTAGCAGCACCACGAGGAAGGGGTCCCTCAGGCCACCGATAACATACACTATCAGAGATATCGCCAGCATCGGGGCGCTCATCAACAGCCTCCGGGCCCAGGGGGTGAAGTCGCTGAGCAGCCCCGCGGCCAGGGCCGAGAAGGCCCGAGGCGCCATGAACCAGCTGGTGAGGCTAGAGGCAAGCAGCACCGAGGCCCCCAGGTCGACCCTCACATACCTGGCGAGAGCCAGCCTAGAGAGGCCGGCGGCGACCCCCGCAGAGAAGACCGCGGCAACTATCAGCGCCAGCGCCCTGGCGCCGCCCTCCTCGCCGCTGCCGGCAGCCACCTCGACGCGTCGCCCCCGGGCCAAGGCCGCAGCCGCGGCAGCCCACGGCCCAGGAGGCGGCTAAAAGGAGGGGCCCGAGGCCCCCGGAGGGGGTGCAGCCGGGGCACCTTCTTTACACCATAATTTAGGCTGCCCGCGGCCCTCCGCCTACGGGCCCGCAGGGTGGCTCCGTGTTGAGTGGCCCGGCCTGCAGCGCCTCGACCCGCCTCTACGGCCTCATAGGTAGCCCGGTCTCGGGCAGCCTGAGCCCGGCGATACACTGCGCCGTGTTCCGCAGAGTGGGCGTCGACGCGGTCTACCTGGCCTGGGAGACCGGCGTCGAGGAGCTGGGAGAGACCGTTGGGGCGCTCCGCCGGCTGGCGAACGGCTTCAACGTCACCATCCCCCACAAGAGGGCTGTCATAGGCCTCCTAGACGGCCTCTCCGGCGCCGCGGAGGAGATAGGCGCCGTCAACACCGTGGCCCGGCGCGGGGGCGGCCTCGTGGGCTACAACACCGACTACCTGGGGGTCATGAGGTGCCTCGAGGAGGAGCGGCACCGGCCCCGGGTTGTGCTCCTCCTCGGCGCGGGCGGCGCCGCCAGGGCCGCCGCCTACGCGGCCGCCGAGATGGGGGCCAGGGAGCTCATCGTGGCGAACCGGGGCAGGGAGAGGGGCGAGGAGCTGGCCGCCTGGGCCAGGACGCTTGGCCTCGACTCCCGCTACGTGCCCCTCCGGGAGGCAGCAGCCGCGGCGGCCAGGGCGGACACGGTGATCAACGCCACCCCGGTTGGGAGCTACGCCTGCTGCCCGGGCGAGGCCCCGCCGGTGCTGGAGGGGCTCCACGAGGGGCAGCTGGTGTTCGACATGGTGTACCGCCCCCTCGAGACGGTGCTGCTCCGGGAGGCCCGGCGGAGGGGGGCCAGGACCGTGGACGGGCTCTGCATGCTTGTCTGGCAGGCGCTGGAGGCCGACCGGCTCTGGGAGCGCGTGGAGCCCTCTAGGAGCCTCTACCTTGAAGCCAGGAGGGAGGCCCTCCGCGTCCTAGGCGGCGCCGGGGCTACTCGGTGACCACCGCGTCGGCCACGCTGCGGACGATACCCCACTCCACGTCGACGCGTTCGAGCCTCTCGTAGCGCAGCGCCTCGTCGAGAATCCTCTCGGCCTCCGGGGGGGCTCCTAGGCGGCGGAGGGCCTCCTTCACCTCCCCCAGCCTCTGGGCTGGGAGCCTCCTCTCGGCCAGGGGGTCCGCCACCTCGGCTGCGAGCTTCTCGGCTAGGCGGCGGAGGCCCTTCTCCTCGAGGCGGCGGAGGTAGGCGAACCAGGCGAGGTAGGGGCCGCTCTTCTTCACCGCCCGTAGCCCGACGGCGCCGGGGCCTATCACGAGCTTCTCTACGAGGCCGAGGTAGCCCCTCGAGAGGCTTATCGCCGGCTTCCCCAGCGCGTCGACGGGCCTGGGTCTGGGTAGGTCGCGGCGGGTGAGGCCTCGGAACCTGGCCTCCCGCTCCGTCGAGAGCAGCACTACTAGGCTGCCGTCCTCCACACGGTCCACGACGGCTATCTCCGAGGGCTCGACGAGGCCCTTGACAAGCTCGACGCGGCCCCTGGCGGCGCGGTAGGGTATCTCCAGCCCGAGCCTCCTGGCGGCCGCCACGAGGGCCTCGACGCCCGCCTCCGCGGGGGCCTCGGCGCCCCTCTCGAGGAGCATGCTTCGGAGGCGCTCCACGTCCGGGACCGGGGCCTCGGACTCGACCACCATGCAGGCCTTTAGGGCGACGCGCTCCGAGGCCTCGAAGCCGCAGACCACGCCGTAGAGGAGGCCCAGCGAGTCGTAGACCCTGGCCCCACGGTACTCCTCCGGCTCATAGAAGGCCAATGGCGGGGCACCCTGTGGCTCACCCGGGCCTGGCCGGGTTATAAGGAGAGGCCGGTGAGCCAAGGCTAGGCAAAGCTTAACATAAACTATAACCCTATTTTCTCGGAGGAAGAACCAGCGCCATGTAGGCATGTGGGGGGTCAGTGGCTCGGCATGGATGCTGTCGTGTTTAGCGACGTGTGGAAGCTCTACGGGCGCAACGAGGCCCTGAAGGGTGCGAGCTTCCGCATCCCCAGCGGCGTCATGGCGGGGCTCGTCGGCCCGAACGGCAGCGGGAAGACGACCTCGTTCAGGCTCTCGCTGGGCCTCGCGAGGCCTAGCCGGGGCAGCGTGGAGGTGCTCGGCCTGGACCCGTGGAGGGCCGAGGAGGTGCGTGAGAGGATAGGCTACCTCCCCGAGAAGCCCATGTACCCGCCGGACGCTACCGTTGAGAGGTTCCTCACGCACTCAGCCCGGCTCCGCGGCCTGGGGGACCCGGAGGGGGAGGCCCGGAGGGCGGCTAGGCTCGCGGGCCTCGAGGGCCGCCTGGGGGACCCGATAGGGGCCCTCAGCAGGGGCTACCTGCAGCGCGTGGGGCTGGCGTACGCGTTCCTCGGCTCCCCGGAGCTGCTGCTGCTCGACGAGCCGACCGCCAACCTAGACCCCCTGGCGAGGGTGGAGATACTCGACCTGATAAGGACTGTTGGCGAGGACCTGGGCGCCACGGTCGTGGTTTCCACCCATATACTGCCCGAGATGGAGAGGGTGGCGAACTACCTGGTGGCGCTGGCCTGGGGCCGTGTCGTCGACTACGGGGAGCTGAGGGAGCTGGCTAGCCGCTACGGCGCCGAGGCCTACTACCGTGTCGAGACCGCGCCGGGCGGGGAGAGGGAGACGGCGGCCCTCCTGATAAGGAGCGAGGCGGTGAGGGGTGTCGAGGTGCTCGGCGAGGGAGTTGTCGGCGTGAAGGGCTCCGCGGGGCTCGAGCGGCTGCTCGAGGAGCTGCAGGCAAGGGGCGTGGTGAGGGGCTACCGGGTGGAGAGGGCTAGCCTGGAGCAGCTCTACCGCCGGCTCCTCGGGGGCGAGGCTGGTTGAGGCGCGTGGCGAGGGTGGTGCTCCACTCCGACTACACCCTCTCCCGTGCGGGGAGGGTGCTTCTGCTCTACTCGCTCCTCATAGCTGCCCTGCTCGTCCTGTACACGTTCAGCCAGGAGTTCATACTTCTAGCTATATTCATCCACGCAATGACCGTGGGGTTCGTCTACGCGGCGGGCCCGGCCTCCTACCTGGCGGACGAGCTGGCCGAGGGGCGGGCCCAGCTCTACCTGGCCGCGGGGCTCAGGAGGCTCGAATACCTTGCCTCCTGGATGCTCTCCCTCATAGTGTTCCCGACGGTAGCCATGCTCGCAGCCATAGTCCTGCCGATACTCGTGATACAGCCGGGCGCGCTCACAAAACCAATGACCGGCGACGTCCCCGGGCTAATGACGCACCTAGAGATGGCGGCCATATTCGCCTCCACCTCTCTGCTGGCCGGCGCCGTGAGCCTCCTCGCAGCACTGGCCACGAAGAGGAGGGGGGCCACGGGCATCATAGTGGCAACCTATACCATAGTCGCCCCCTTCACAGCCATGATAGTGATGTCTTTCATAAGCCCGACGATAGACCGCATAGCCGGCACCCTAGCCCAGGTGTTGTCCCTCTTCAACCCGGTTATGGCGGTCTCGCTTGGAGCCGCGACCGGCAGAGCAGGCCTCGCCGCCCTGCTCCGCGGCCCCCTAGCCGCCTCGACGGTCTTCGTGGCGCTGTCGATACTCCTGTCGAGGAGGCTGGAGTTCTAGACGCGGGGTGGCCGCCAAGGTGATAAGGTACACTCTCATAACTGTCGCGTTCATCCTCGTCCTCACCGGGGTAGTGGCGCTGCTCGCATCCACGCACTACCTCACGCTCACCACTGGCAGCTACAAGACCTCCATCTCTAGCATACTCAACTCGCCCATCATCCTCCACACGGGGGGCCGCGTCTACTTCGTCTACGAGCCCCAGCCGCTGATGGCGGGCAGGGCCAGGCTCCCCCTGGCCGCGGCTGAGGCAAGGCTCATGCTGCGGCTGGGCATGGACCCCGGGCTCGCCGGCATAGTGTCCGGGTGCCGCATGCTCCTCTTCACAGTTGACCGTCTACAGCGGTTCACCGACAGGGCCCTCCAGCTCGTCAACTCTAACGGCACCGCCAGCGCCAAGATAGTGATCGGGCCGGTCTCCGTGGGCGCGGGCAACGTGGTGACACTCCGGTATCTCCGCGTCATCGCCTCCGGGCCCCTGGCCGGGGAGATGCTGGAAGCCCTGAAGCACTACTCTATAGCCTCAGTCGAGGCCGGCGGCTCATACACGTTCCCCAAGAGCAGGGCCGGGAAGCTGGTCGCGGTGTTGGTGGCATCGCTGCCGGACAGCCTCGTGGTCAACGCTAGCCTGGTCAAGCGCTTCACCGGCCCTGGCGGCGTCACGGTCTACGCTGTGGTGCCGGGCAGGAACTCGACCACGCTGGGCCGCCTGGTGGACGAGATGGCGGAGAAGACCGCCGAAGGCGCCATAGTGGAGGAGGCGGGCCTAGAGCAGGCCGTCGGGGCCCTGCTGCAGCGCCGCGGGCTCACGCCCTACAGGGAGGGCTGCTCCATGGTCCTCGCCTACAGGATAACGCCGAGCCGCTCCCAGTGGCTGAGGATAGCCGCAGCGTTCCTCGCCGGCGCAGCCATACTCTACTACGACTACCAGCGCGACCCGGAGCCCTACAGGCTCCTCGCCCGCCGACTGGCGCCGAGGAGGCGGAGGGGAGGGGGATGAGCCCGGGGGCCCTGAGGGCCGGCAGCCGGTGCGCCGCCAGGCTACTACCCCCCGCCCGCAGGGGGGAGGCGGATGCGCGCACACTGCTAGGCCCGGGCCTGGCTAGGAGCCGCCGCCTGGGCCCGGGGGTCGAGTTCGCGTCGCTCCGCGAGTACCGCGAGGGGGACGACCCGAGGAGGATAGACTGGAGGGCCTCCGCCCGCCGCCCCGACCCGGCGAGGCTCCTCCGCCTCGTGGTGAGGGACTACGTCGCCGAGGACCCCTCGAGGACGGCCGTGGCGGCAGTGCTGGGCGGCTCCATGCTCTACTGGGACAAGCTGGAGGCCCTCCTCTACGCTGCCGGCCTCCTCTACGAGGCGGCGAGGAGGCTCGGCGACCGCGTAGCCACGGTGGTAGCGGCGCCGTGGGGCGCTAGGAGGCTAGAAGCCGGGGACCCGAGGGTCCAGCTCGCGGCGCTGGCGGGGGAGGCGTGCCGGCTCCTGGAGGAGACGGAGCCGGGGCCCGAGGCGCCCGGCCTCGACGAGGCGGCGCGGCTCCTCCCAAGGAGGATGGACGTGGCAGTCCTCCTCGCAGACTACGCCCACGGCCTGGGCGAGTACGTGGTGTTCGCTCGCCGGCTACGCGCCGGCTACGCGGCGGGCGTCGCCGCGCTCGCCACGAGCCTGCACGAGCACGTGAGGCCCCGGTGGCTCCCCCGCGGCGCGCCCATGCTGCCCGCCGGCGCCGCTGCGGGCGGCGTGGACGCGGAGAGCCTATTCGAGGCGGCCGAGGCCCACCTGGCCCTAGTCGAGGAGTCCCTTAGGTCTACAGGTGTGAGGGCCGTGAGGCTCGAGGGGGAGGACGGCGCCAGGGCTGCGGCGCCCCGCCTGCTAGACGCCTACCTGGCGGCGAGGGCCAGGACCCCGGTGGCTAGGGTCTAGGCGGCCGTCGAGGCGAGGGCGGCGTGGTGACCGGGCTCCGTGTTGGCCGTGGCAGGCTGCTGCCCGCCCTGATGCTGGCGGCGGCGTTGCTCCTCTTCGCCGCCAGCCTTGTGAGGCCGGAGGCTGAGCCGCCCAGCGGGCTCTCCGTCCTCGCGGCGAGGACCGTGGAGGCGGCTAGGAGGGCCGACGCGGCCCTGGCCTCCCTGGCCATGGGGGGTGGCGGGGTCGAGCCGCCGCCTCCTAGCGTCGTCGCCCGGCTCGCCTCCAGGCTCGCCGAGCTGGAGGCCAACGTCAGCGGCGCCGGGGGCTGGCTCGGGGAGAGGCTTACCCGGGGGATAGAGGCGTACCGCTACACAGCCCTCAGCGTCTACAACGTCTCCAAGGGGTACCCGTCGCTACGCAGGGGGGTGCCGGCGCTGGCCAGGGCCCTCGACCTGCTCGCCGCGTGCCGGGTGGAGGAGGCCCTGGAGGCCTACCGGTCCAACCGGGTGGCCATAGAGGGGGCTGTGGGCGTCCTCCTCGACGCCGAGGCGGAGGCCGCGATGGTTGACCCCGGTGCGGCCCTATTCCGGGAGCACGTGGCCGTGCTGGAGGCGTACAGCCGCGACGTGGCCGCGCTCGCCAGGTCGGCGGAGGCGGCCAGGGGGCTGCTCGAGCTGGTGTCGAGGAGCCCCGGGCTCGGGGAGGCACTATGCAGGGGGAGCCCGCAGGCCGTGGCCAGGGCCGCCAGCGGCCTCGGCCTGTCGCCGCAGCTGCTCGCGTCGCGGGTATCCGTCCTCTCGCCCACCATGGGGGCCAAGCTGGCCGAGGCCGCCAGCATCCTCCAGGCGGGGCACCAGAAGGGCGGCGGCCAGGGGGCCGGCAGGGGTGGAGGGGGGAGCGATGACTAGCCTTGTCTTCTCTAGGCCGGAGCTTCTGCCCGTCGCCGTCATAGCCTCCGGGGCGGGCCTCTCCGCCTTCGCCAGGGCGCTGCGGGCGAGGAGGAGGCTCGACGGCCTCTACCCGGCCCGGGGGTGGAGGGGGTGGTGGCTCGCCGGGAACGCGGCGAGGCTGGCGGCCCTGCTGCTCCTCTCCCTGGCCGCCCTTGGGCCTGGCCTGGTTGTCGAGAAGCGGGTGCCGGTGGAGCAGGCTGTGCTCCTCGGCGAGTCGAGGACGCCGGCCGTGGAACACGTGGTGATGGTAGACGTGTCTAAGAGCATGGCCGGGCACGTGGACCAGGCGGCGGGGCTGCTGAGGGCCTACCTCTCCGCCCTGCCGGGCTCCGCCAGGGTCGTGGTGTTCGCGTTCGCGGGCAACGTCTCGGGCCCCCTCTGCAGCGGCGCCCCGGGCGACTGCCTCCGGGTCGCCGACGAGCTACCCCGCCTGGTCGGGGAGAGGTACACCGCGATAGGCGACGCGCTGCTCGCCGCCCTGTCCTACGGGAGGGCCAGCGGGCTGCCGGTGGCAGCCGTGGTGGTCACCGACGGGGCCAACAACCACGGCTCCCCGGTCGGGGACGCCCTCCGCGCCGCGAGGGCGGCCAAGGTGCCCGTCGTGTTCCTCCTGGCAGGCGGCGACCCTAGGGCGGCGAAGCTGCTGGAGGAGGCCAGGCGATACGGCGCCCTCATAGCCTACTCGGCGCCCGGCGCGGGGGAGGCGGCAGCGGCCGCGGCCAGGAGGGCGGCCGCCGAGGCGGAGCTGGCGGCGCTGAAGAGCCGCGGGGAAGCCTTCATCACGGTTAGGTCGGTGAGCCAGCTGCCCTCCTCCGCCGCGGCCCTCGCGGCGGCGCTGCTGGCCGCGGCCTCACGGCTGCTGGACGGGGCGTGACGGGGCCTTGGCGGCGCTGCGGGGCTTCGTGTTCTCGCACCCCCTGGGGCTGGCTGCTGCTGCCGCGCTGCTGCTCCTCTACACGGGGGCAAGGCCGAGGGGCTACCTTGTCGGCCACCCCCTGGCCCGTGTCCTCCGCCCCCGCCGTGGGTGGCGGGGCGGCCCGAGGCTCCTCCTGGCGGCGGCTGTGCTGCTGGCCGCGGTGGCTGCGGGCGGCCCCTCTCTGCTGGTCGAGAAGACCGTGGTCGAGCGGGGCGTGGTGAACCAGACGCTGGCGGTCAGGCCCCGGCCGGCGGTGGTGCTCGTGGTCGACGTCTCGGGCAGCATGCAGGGCGCCAAGCTACAGGAGGCGAAGAGGGCTTTGACCCTGTTCGCCAGCCGGGTCGCGGGCAGGCTGGACGTGGGCCTCGTGGCGTTCAACGGGCAGGTGGTTACGGCGCTGCCGCCCACGGGCAACCTCTCAGAGGTGGTGAGGGCTATCCGCGGGCTCGAGGCAGAGGACGGCACCATGTACAGCGTGGGGCTGCAGGCGGCTCTCAACATGCTCAAGCCCTACCGTGTGCTCCACACGCCGGCCGCGATAGTCTTCGCCAGCGACGGGCTGCCCGGAGACCCCGACCTATACCCCCCGCTCGTGGAGGAGGCGGCGAGGCTGGGGGTGCCCATATACACGGTCTACATAGGCAGCGACCCGGCGGCCGAGGGGGTGCTGGCAAAGATGGCCTCCATGACGGGCGGGGAGAGCTACCGGGCCAGCGAGGCCGCCCAGCTGGCAGGCATCTACACGAGGCTGGCCGCGCGGGTGGAGAAGACCCTCACGCAGAGGGCCGAGGTGGAGGCCAGGGCGAGGATAGTGGAGAAGCTCGGCCTCTCCCCCTTCTTCTCGGCAGCCGCGGCGTCCCTACTAGCCCTGGCCATGGTGCTCCGGCAGAGGCGCCTCGGCGCCGCCGCATAGGAGGCCTAGGAGCGACGCCGCCGAGGCAGCTACCGCCTCCCAGAGCCCGGCGGGGCCCCCGGCGAGCATCCAGGACTGGAAGTGGAGCCCGGCGGCAGGCAGCAGGAGCACCGAGGCGAAGAAGCAGCGGGCGCGGGAGGCGAGCCGCAGCGCCGCCGCCTCCAGGACGAGCGCCGCGCCCCAGAGGGGGAGGTAGACGCGGAGCGCCTCGGCGCCCTCCACCTTTCTCCCCGCCACCCAGGCCTCGGGGTTCGCGAGGAGGAAGAAGACCGAGACGGCGTCTATGAGGAGCAGGGCGGAGACGAGGAGCAGCACCGCTCTACGCGCCCAGGGCGCCAGGCCGGTCAATTAGGGCCGCCACCTCTGGCCCGGCCCCGGCCCTCCACGGAGTTTAAACCCCAGCGGCTGAGGGGCATGTGGGGCTAACCTGTAACAGCCCGGACGCTGCGGGGTCGCCACCCAGCGGGGAGGGGGCCGGCGTGGCAGAGGCGTCTACTGCCCCTGGCGTGGCCGAGGGGGCCCGGAGGCTGCTCGCCGCCGTCGGCAGGGCGGTGGTGGGCTACGAGAGGGAGGCAAGGCTCCTGCTCGCCGCCCTCGTGGCGGGCGGCCACGTCCTCCTCGAGGGGGTCCCCGGCGTCGCGAAGACCACGCTCGTCAAGGCCCTGGCGCGCGCCATGGGCCTCGTGGGCTACGAGAGGGAGGTGCTGGGCGCCAGGTTCCGAGGGTTCTCGCGCATCCAGTTCACGCCCGACCTCCTGCCGAGCGACGTGACGGGGAGCCTCGTCTGGAACCCGCGCGAGGCAAGGCTCGAGCCCCAGCTTGGCCCCGTGTTCGCCTACCTGGTCCTGGCGGACGAGATAAACCGGGCCTCGCCGCGGACGCAGAGCGCCCTCCTGGAGGCGATGCAGGAGAAGCAGGTAACCATAGCGGGGGAGACCTACAGGCTGGAGGACCTCTCCGCGGGCAAATGGTTCGCCGTGGCCGCGACGCAGAACCCCGTGGAACAGGAGGGCACCTACCCGCTGCCCGAGGCCCAGCTCGACAGGTTCACGGTGCGCCTGCTGTTCGGGTACCCGGAGAGCCTGGAGGACGAGATAAGGATATACCGGCTTGGCGGCGGCGAGGCCGACCCTCTTGACTCCGTCGAGGCCGTTGTGGGGCCGGAGTGGCTGGCGCGGGCAAGGCTAGAGGCGGCGAGGGTCGAGGCGCCGCCGCAGCTGCTCGACGCCGCGGCCAGGCTGGTGAGGCTGACGCGGCCAGAGCACTCGGAGCTCGCCAGGGACTACTTCGAGCTGGGGGCCAGCCCCAGGGCGGGTGTCATGCTCATACGCGTCGCCAAGGCGCTGGCCGCGGTGAGGGGCGCCCGCAGCGCCTCCCTCGAGGACCTGGCCGAGGCGGCGTGGCCCGTGCTCAACCACCGCCTAATACCCAGGGCCGAGGCCCTGGTGGAGAGGGGCGCCACGGCCTCGGCGAGGCTCAGCCTCGTGCGGGAAGGGCTCGACGCCGCGGCGAGGGCCGCCCTCGGCAGGCCCCTGGCATAGCCGCACACGCGTTAAAGACCCCACGTGGGCGGCCCCAGGGCCGCGGGGCCGGGAAGTGGCCGACCTGGAGCCCCTCTACCTGGAGGCCCGGTACTCCTGCACCGCGCTCTGGGCCAAGGCCAGGAGCCGCTGCCCCGGAGAGGCCGCGGCAGTGAAGGAGGGGATCGACGCCCTCTGCGGGGAGCTCCGCCGCCTCCTACGCTCCAAGGGCTCCGAGAGGGTTGCAGCCGCGTTCGACAAGAGGCTCCTAGAGGAGCCTCTGGATAGTCTTCTCGCCTCCTGCCGCGGGGCCGCGGAGAGGCTGCGGGAGGCTGGCAGCGCCGCCGCCTCCAGGATGCTCGAGGCGCTGGGGAGGCTGGAAGCCTGCCTGGGCTAGGGGCTGGTCGCCCCCGAGGTTGGGGCCCCATCACGTCGGCGTCGGCCTGGTAGCCCGTTCTTCATTCCAGCCCCTCCCCGGGAGAACCCTTGCAGCGACGAGGCCGCCCTATTTAGGCTGGGCGCCGCTATCCTCCATGGCTCCGCCCGCCTGCGGCCCCAGCGGGTAGTGGCAGGCAGCCCTATGCCCTGGCGCCAGCTCGCGCAGCGGGGGCTCCCTGCTGCGGCACAGCTCGGTGGCGTAGGGGCAGCGGGGGTGGAGCCTGCACCCTGCGGGGACCTGGGAAGGGTCCGGTATGTCGCCGCGCAGCTCTACCCGGAGGCGGGGCCGGCGGCGGCGGAGGCGGGGTATCGCGGTGAGGAGGGCAGCCGTGTAGGGGTGGAACGGGGCGCCGAGCACCCTGGATGCCGGCCCCTCCTCAACTATCTTGCCGAGGTACATCACGGCTATCCTGTCTGACACCAGCCTGGCGGTGGCGAGGTCGTGGGTTATGAAGAGGAGTGCCCCGCCGCGTTTCTCCTTATAGTCCCTTATCATGCGGAGTATGCCCGCGCGCACCGAGACGTCGAGGCTGGAGGTGGGCTCGTCGGCTACAACGAAGTCGGGCTCCAGGAGGAAGGCTCGGATTATCGCTGCCCGCTGCAGCTGGCCGCCGCTCAGCTGGTGGGGGCGGCGCCGGTAGAACTCGTCGCCGGGCGAGAGGCCGGCCTCCTCGAGCGCCTCCACCACCCTTCTCCGCGCCGCCGCCTCGCTCTCCGCGAGGCCGTGGACGAGCAGGGGCTCCGCCAGCTGCTCGCCGAGGGGGAGGAGAGGGTTGAAGCTGGCGTAGGGGTCCTGGGGGATTAGCTGCATCCTCCTCCGGAGGCGGCGGAGCCTGGACTCGGGCAGACTGGTTATCTCCACCCCGTCGAAGACCACGCGGCCCCTCGTGGGCTCGAGGAGGCGGAGCAGGAGCCTGCCGAGCGTGGACTTGCCGCTCCCGCTCTCCCCGACGAGGCCGAGGCTCTCCCCGCGCGCCAGGGTCACGGAGACGCCGTCGACGGCTCTCAGCAGCTTCTTGCCCAGAACCCCTCCCCTGGTGAAGTACTTGTAGAGGTCCTCGCCGGCCACAAGCTCCCGCCTAGGCACGGCTTCTCACTCCCTGCCTGCGTGTAGCCAGCACTTCACCGCCCTGCCTCCGGGTAGGAGGGTCAGGGGCGGCTCCTCCCTCCTGCACTTCTCTACGGCCTCCGGGCAGCGGGGGTGGAACCTGCACCCCGGGGGCGGGGCGCGCAGGTCCGGGGGCTGGCCGGGGATGGGCTCTGGCCACCGGTCGCTGTCTATGTCGGGCACGGAGGCGAGAAGCATCCTGGTGTAGGGGTGGAGGGGCCTGGCCACTACCTCGCCGGCCGGGCCCTGCTCGACTATCTGCCCGGCGTACATGACTGCTAGCCGGTCGGCCCTCTCGGCAGCCAACGCTATGTCGTGGGTTACCAGGACGACTGCCATGCCGTGGCTACGCCTAAGCCCGTCTATCAGGTCCATTATCTGCTTCTGCACCACCACGTCCAGCGCCGTCGTGGGCTCGTCGGCTACGAGCACGGACGGCCACAGCGCTATCGCCGCCGCGATTGAGACCCTCTGCCTCTGCCCGCCGCTCAGCTGGTGGGGGTAGCGCTCGGCGACACTGCGCGGGAGGCCCACCTCCTCGAGCACCTCCCTGGCCCGCGCCCTGGCCTCCTCGCGCTGCACCCCGTGCTCTACCAGCACCTCCTCTATCTGGTCGCCTATCCTCCTCACCGGGTCTAGCGTGGTGAAGGGGTCCTGGAAGACTATCGAGACGAGGCTACCCCTCGCCTGCCGCAGCTTCTCGCCCCTCAGCGACAGGATGTCAGTGCTGCCGACGTAGACGCTGCCGCGCACGACCCTGCCGGGCGGCGGGACCAGGTTGAGCAGCGCCAGCCCCAGCGTGGACTTGCCGCTCCCGCTCTCCCCGACGAGGGCTACCAGCTCGCCGCTCCCGGCCTCCAGCCAGGCGTCCTCCACGGCCCTCACTATTCCGCGCAGCGTGTAGTAGTGGACGGTGAGGCCCTCAACCCGGAGCACCGTCTCCGCCACCGCGGTCAACCTCCCTGCCTTGCCGTCTCCCCCAGGCCTTCCCCGATGAGGGCCAGGCTGAGGGCGAGCAGGGTTATCGCGGCGCCGGGGGCCGCTATTAGCCACGGGTACTGGAGGGCGAAGCCCTTCGCGTTGTAGAGGTCGAAGCCCCAGTCCGGCGTGGGCGGGGTGACGGCGAGGCCGAAGTAGCTTAGAGCCGCCTCGGTTAGGACGGCGTCGGCTGCCGAGAGGCTGAAGACCACCATCACCGTCTGGATGATATGGGGCAGCACGTGGCGTCTAAGTATCCTCCCCGTGGGGAGGCCGAGCGCCCGCAGGCTCTCAACGAATGGAGACGCCTTTACCTGGAGGACCTGGCCCCTGACCATCCGGAAGTACGTGGGCACATAGACTACGGCTATTGCGACCGCCGCGTTTTCGGGCCTCGGGCCCAGGACCGCCGCGAGCGCTATCGCCAGCACGAGGCTGGGGAAGGCGTAGACCGCGTCCATGACCATGCTGAGTATGCGGTCGAGCCTGCCGCCCAGGTAGCCGCTGACCAGGCCCAGCGGGACGCCCACCGCCGCGCTTAGGGCGACGCTGAGGGCCACCACCCATAGGACTATGCGGCCGCCGTAGAGGATGCGGGTAAACACGTCCCTCCCAAGCCTGTCAGTGCCTAGGGGGTGCCTGAGGCTGGGCGGCTGAAGCGGGGGCCCGCTGGGCTCCACGGGGCTGTAGGGGCTTATCAGCGGCGCCAGCAGGGAGGCGGCCACTATTACGGCTAGGAGCAGGGCCCCTGCCTTGGCCAGGCTGCTCGCGGAGAGCCTGGCGAGCAGTGGGGAGGCGAGCCTGGCTGCAAGCCTTCCAGGCCGTGGCGTCTGCATAGGGGTATCCCTCGCCACGTTGAGGCGTTAGTACCTTATTCTTGGGTCAAGCAGCGCGTAAACCACGTCCACCAGGAGGCTGACAAGTCCCACGAGCGCGGCGAACACTATTACCACTGCCTGTATCGCGGGATAATCACGGTACTGTATCTTCTCCACGAGGTAGGTGCCTATCCCGGGCCAGTCAAACGTCGTCTCCGTGAGCACAGCGCCGCCCAGGAGTAGCGCGAACTGGAGCCCCGCGTACGTAACCACCGGTATCAGCGCGTTGCGGAGCGCGTGGAGTACCAGTCTAGACTCTCTCACCCCGCGCGCCCTATAGGCCAGGATGAACCTGGACTCCATGACCGCCGCTAGGTTGTTGCGCACGAGCCGGGTGTAGGGCCCGCTGAGGACTATGCCGAGCGTAAGGGCTGGCAGGAAGAGATGTGCCACCACGTCCCGCAGCGCCGCCCAGTTCCTCTCTATAATAGAGTCCAACACGTAGAAGCCCGTCAATGGGTGGAGGCCCACCGTGGGGTCGATCCTGCCGCTGACCGGGAATATGCCGAGCCAGACGGCGAACACCAGTTGAAGCAGCAGGCCGAGCCACGGAATGAACAACGTATAGGTTATTGACCCGTAGAGCCTCATAGCTGTGTCCAGCTTCGTGCCCCGGCGCAGGCCGGCAGGCACACCCGTGGCGAAGCCCAGCACCAGGCTCGCCAGGAGCCCGGCAAGCGCGAGCTCTATGGTCGCCGGAAGCCTCTCCTTCAGGTCTGCGGATATGCTACGGCCCCGGACTACGAGGCTCTTGCCGAAGTCGCCGTGGAGCGCGTTCCAGAGGTAGTCTAGGTATTGGCGCCACAGCGGCTTGTCAAGTCCTAGCTCGTGCTCTAGCTGCCGCAGCTGCTCTGGCGGGATGTTCTTCGTGCCGAGAACGGCTAGTATCGGGTTCCCGGGCAGCACGCGGAGCACGAGGAACGCTATAGTGTAGAGTATCAGTATGCTCGGCACTATCAGGGCCGCCCTGACTGCGACGTACCGGAGGAGACCCATCTCGGGGCACCGCCGTGGCTCTCTGGAGCGCTTGTATGCCCCCCGGAGGGGCCTCCGCCCACCGGCATGGGGGCCTATAAGATGTGTTGTGGCAAATTATTTAACGAGGCCCACTAGGGTGGAGAGCGCGCATCCCCAGGAGGTGGAGGATAGTGGACAACAAGCTTCTCGTGGCAGGCATTGTGGTCCTCGTAGTGGTCGTGGCTGCTGCGGCCCTGTTCCTCGGCGGCGGCAAGGCAGGCTCGCCCACCGCCCCGTCCACCAGCACTGCCGGCGGGACGGCCACGGGACCCAGGTATGCCTCAACACTGACGATAGGCACTACCGACAAGGTCACAGATATGGACCCTGCTAACGCCTATGACTTCTTCACATGGGAAGTCCTCAGCAACGTGCTCGACACGCTTGTCCGCTATAAGCCGGGTAGTGACCAGCTGGTACCGGCGCTGGCTAAGAGCTGGGAGACAAAGGATGGCGGCAAGGTCTGGGTGTTCCACCTCCGCACTGACGCCAAGTTCTGCGACGGGACGCCCGTCAAGGCGCAGGATGTCGTGAGGAGCATAAAGAGGGTTATGGCTATAAAGGGTGACCCATCCTGGCTTGTGACGAGCTTCGTAGAGGACGTTAAGGCTCTAGACGACTACACCGTCGAGTTTGTACTGAAGAAGCCTGTCGGGTTCTTCCTGGCCCTGCTAGCTACGCCCCCATACGCAGTCGTGAGCCCCAAGTACCCGGCGAAGGAGGTTGCAAGCGACGCCACCTGGGGCGGCCCAGGCCCCTACTGCATTAAGGAATTCAAACGCGACCAGTATATAGTGCTGGAGAAGAACCCCTACTACTACGGCGAGGTGAAGACACCCAGAATAGTGATAAGGTTCTATAAGGACGCTACGACGCTCCGCCTAGCCCTGGAGAAGGGCGAGGTCGACATAGCCTGGAGAACCCTGAGGCCTAGCGACTACCGGGAGCTACAGGGCAACCCCAAGTACAAGGTAATAGAGATCCCTGGAAGCTTCATACGCTACATAGTGATAAACGTCAAGATGGAGCCGACTAAGGAGAAGCTGGTACGCCAGGCCATAGCCGCCGCCGTGAACCGCCCCGAGCTAGCCAAAACAGTATTCATGGACACCATGGAGCCCCTCTACAGCCTCGTACCCAAGGGGCTGTGGAGCCACGTAGACGTATTCAAGGAGAAATACGGCGACGGCAACATAGAGCTAGCCAAGAAGCTGCTAGCGAAGGCCGGCTACGACGAGAAGCATAAAGCAAAACTAGTCCTATGGTACACTCCAAGCCACTACGGCGACACCGAGGCCGACCTCGCGCAGCTCCTCAAACAGCAGCTAGAGAAGACCGGCGTCTTCCAGGTAGAGATAAAGAGCAGCGAGTGGGCGACGTACGTCAAGCAGCTGCGCCAGGGCCAGATGATGCTGGCGCTCCTCGGCTGGTACCCCGACTACATAGACCCGGATGACTTCCTGACGCCATTCCTCCACAGCGGCGCTAACAGCTGGACGGGCAGCGGCTACAAGAACCCAGAGGTGGACAAGCTCCTAGACCAGGCCGTAACCCTAACCGACCAGCAGAAGAGGGCCGAACTCTACAAGAAGGTACAGGAGATACTGGCCGAGGACGTGCCCATAGTGCCGCTGCTGCAGGGCAAGCTATACGTGGTAACCCAGAAGAACGTTGGCGGAGTAAAGATAGGGCCCAGCATGCTCATGCCCTACTATACGCTCTATAAGACCGCCAGCTAGCCGGAGCCGCTCGGCTTTTTCCCTCCCCAAGCCTCTGTTTTTCGCAATAACTAGCCAGCTTCGAGGTATTCTCTTCCCCCTTAACCTCAGGCTAGCCGGGGGAGCGGAGAAACTGGCTATATCATGGTGCGGGGGGTGGGATTTGAACCCACGCCGGCCTACGCCAGCGGGTCTTGAGCCCGCCCCCTTCGACCTGGCTCGGGCACCCCCGCACCCTTTTCTGGGGCCTAGGTCTGCCTGGGGGCCCCTCCGGGGTTTCTCTGTTACGGGTTTCTCCCGAATATGTGGGCTAGCGGGTTGCGCCCTGCTGGCGGTATAGTGGGCAGAGCGCGCAGAACCACGGCGCCTTTGCTACGTTTATCCTTGCGGTGCCGTCGCTGTCCCTCGCTGTTACTTCTTGGAGCTTCTTCGCTGCCTCGGGTGTCAGCCTCCATAGCTTGCATATCTCTCCTTCGCGGTAGATGCAGGTCGAGGCCTTCCATGAGCCTACTAGCGCGGCTCCGGTCTTGAACGCCTCGAGGCTGGCTATCCTGGCCTCGTAGAGTGCGAGCGCGGCGTTGTATGAGTCCAGTCTCGCCTCCAGCTCCTCTAGGGCTTCCCTCCTCACCTCGTCTATCCTCTCTTCTAGTTCCTCTATCTTCTCCGCTGTCTCGTCGCGCGGCGTGTAGAGCAGGGGGTCGGGTTCGAGGGGCCGGGGCTCGTGGAGGCTGATCGACATACGCGTCTCACCCGGGTGGTGTGTGAGTAATGCGGCGTGCTTGGGGGCTCCGGGGTAGTGTGACTGGGGTATAGTCTCGCCTCGGCCCCTCCTACCCTCCTGTATCGTCTTACCCTGCGTAGCTGGGGCCCGGGGCTTTCTTGGCCCGCAGGTTTGCGGTCCGGGGGTTTGACAGGAGGCTGGTGGAGGGGCTTGAGGAGTTCTACGCGGCGCTGGCCGCGGCTGGGGGTAGGTACCGGTTCTACTGTAGGCGGGGGCGCTGCTGGAGCGTGATAGAGGGCGGCGAGGCCGTGGAGGCGGTTGTGTCCTCGACGCCTGGGCTCGTAGTCGAGGAGTGCAGGGGGCCATGCCGCGAGGGCGGGGTGCTGCTCCCGCCCCCGCCTAGGCCGGCGCCGCCTAGGCCGCGGGAGGCGCCGAGGGGGCCGGTGGTGCTCGGCTATAGCGGAGGCGGGGAGGTGGGGCTGGCCAGTGACGCCCTGTGGGGCCATGTCGCAGTACTAGGGGCGACGGGGTCCGGGAAGAGCCATAGCGCTGCACGCGTGGTGCGTTGCGCCGCAGAGGCCCTGGGGGTGGCGGGGCTTGTGCTGGACTGGCACAACGAGTACCACCGCCTAGTGCCGGGGGCGAGGCTCCTCTCCGGGGGGAGCCTGCCCCCGGTGCCTCTTGTTTCCGACGCGCTCGGGGCGGACGAGGCGCTGGCCGCGCTCGAGTCGGTGCTGGGGCTGAGCCGGAACCAGTCCCTCCTCCTCTCGGTGTTGCTCTCCGCCGCTGCCACCGGCGACAGGGAGGCCGCGGCAGCCCTCGTGGCCAGGCTCCTCGGGCCGGGCGAGGCCGCGGACCGGGTGGCGGGCATGCTGGCCTCGGCCAGGGGGCTCCGGGACCTCATGAGGGCGGCGCTGGAGGCGTACCGGGCCCGAGGCCCGGAGGCCCCGCGCGGCGAGGCCGAGGCGTGGGCAGCGCTGATACGGAGGCTCGCCATGCTCGCCCTGGACGGCCGGTACTCGCGCCTGTTCACCATGAGGGGCGTCGCTGACCTGCCGCTCTCGGAGGGAGAGGTGTCCCTGATAGACCTCTCATCGATCCTAAACCCCGGGGTTAGGAGGCTCTACGCCATGCTGTTGCTCGAAGCCGTCTATGCCTCGACCCAGCAGGGCTCGGCGCCGGCCACCGTGGCCGTGGTTGAGGAGGCCCACAACTTCTCCGACTCCGCCACACTGCCCAGGCTCCTTGGCGAGGCGAGGAAGTACCGGCTCGGAGTGGTCGTCGTGACCCATACTCCGAGGAGCCTCGACCACCGGGTGGTGGCTAACACTAACACGCTGCTCGTGCACCGCATCGTCTCGGCGGAGGACCTGAGGCTGCTAGAGGAGCTGCTCCCGGCGTCTACGAGCTACGCGCTGCCCCGCCTCCCGAGCGGCATGGCTGTGCTGCACACGCCGGGTGCCCGGGAGCCGGTGCTGCTGGCCGTCGAGGAGCCCGGGGCGCCCTGCTAGGCACGGTAGGTGTAGAGGCCACGGCCGGCAACCTCGAGCCTTGCGAGCGAGAGGACCCCCCTATCCCCCTCGGCGGGGTAGTCGAGGCTTACCACGCCCGCACCCGACCCCTGGAGCGCCTCCAGTACCCGGCTGACGGCCCGTGGCAGCAGGTAGGCGTAGACGGCGTCTGCGACGCGTGGCCTGAACAGGGCGAGGTCCCCAACCACCACGTCCAGCAAGGGGCTGCCGTGTGCCTTCTCGGCGGCCTCCCTGGCCAGGTAGTAGTCTAGCTCCAGGCATATGCTGTACATCCCGCGGGCCGCGGCCCTGGAAGCCACGCGGCCCGCGCCGCAGCCCGGCTCGTAGTAGACGGGCAGCCTGGAGCCACGCGACACGCGGCGAGCCACCGCCTCCACAATGTCCAGGACAGCGTCGACAATGTACTCCTGGGTGGGCACGTATGGCGAGAGGCTCCCGCCGACACCCTCTATTAGGCTAAAGGCGTCGTAGAGCACCTGTACAGTGCGCCCTAGCTCCTCCTCGTCGAGCCTCCTCTCGTCGCCCAAGCCCGGGCAGCCCCCGGGTAGGGCTGCGCCTGGAAGCCTCCCGGGGGAAAGAAGCATAGCGTGATCATTTCCCGACTCTTGTTAATATATAGTTATTCGTCTATATTGTTGGACCAAATGTTTAAGTGTAACCGGCTAGGCTAACTATACATGGTGAGAGCCGTGGCAGCCAAGATACAGAACCATGAGAAGCTCCGTAAGCTTCAGGACGAGCTGAGGAGCCTCATAGCCCAGGCGGACCAGCTGCGCGCCCAGATAGACATAATCAACGCCACCATACAGGACCTGGCCGCCAGCATAGAGGTGCTCGAGTACATTAAGAAGTACGGCGAGGGCCGGACCGTGCTCGTGCCGATAGGCGCCGGCAACTTCATACGCGCAAAGATAGAGAAGCCCGAGACCGTGATAATGGGTGTGGGCGGCAGGCTCAGCGTCGAGGTAAGCATAGACGACGCCAGGAAGATGATAGAGGAGAGGATAGCCACCCTTGAGAGCCTCAGGCTAGACCTGCTGAGGAAGCTGGAGGAGGTCAACAGGAAGATAAACGAGATACTGCCCCAGGTAGAGGAGCTGGCACGCCAGGAGCAGAAGTAGACACGCAACCGTTTTTCCGCCTCTAAGCCCCCAGTACAGGGGCCCACCCCTCACAGCCGCTCCTCCCGAAGGCGTCGAGGCAGCGAAAGCGGGGTGGCATCTTTTGTCAACAGAGCTGGCCAAGCTACAGCAGCTAGTCTACGAGTACAACGCCGTCCGCAGCGAGATAGTCGCGCTGCGCTCCAGGATAGCGGAGCTGCAGAGCGCGAAGAGAATACTCGAGGAAAAGAAGCCGCGGACGGTGTTCCGAAGCATAGGGCCTATGATGGTCGAAGTTGGGCTTGAGGAGGCGCTCCGCTTCATAGAGGACGAGCTTGAGGTGTCAGAGCTGCGGCTGCGCAGGCTCGAAGAACAGGAGAGGAAGCTGGTAGAGGCAATAAAGGAGCTGGAGAGGAAACTCGGAGTAGCCCCAGCCTAGCCCAACGCCCTCTTTTCCACCCACATGGCGGCATTAAGGAGCCAGAGACCCCTAATTACCGGCGCCTCGGGGGGCCCAGGGCCCGGCGGGGCCAAGAGCCGTGGAGCCAGGCTCTAAGAGGCTCGTACTCCTACGCTACATGGAGCCCGCGTCTAGCGTGGCGTGGCTCGCCTCTCGCCTAGCCGAGGCGTTCCCTGGGCACCTTGTGGAGCAAGCCGGCGAGGCACGGCTACCCCCACAGTTCTTTGACGTAACGCGGGGCCAGTGGATGAGCAGCCAGGTGCTCGGCTACGCGGCTCTGCTGCGGGAACAGCTGGGAGCCGACGCCCTCCTGCTGGTGGTGGGGGGAGACGGCTACGTGCCCGGCCTAAACTTTGTCTTCGGCCACGCGCTGCTCGGCGGAGGGGTGGGCGTGGTCTACACGGAGAGGCTGAGGCCCGAGTTCTACGGCGAGAGGAGGAATGAGGGACTGTACCTCGAGAGGCTGCTCAAGGAGTCGCTCCACGAGCTGGGCCACGGATTCGGGCTGGAGCACTGCAGCAACCCCAGATGCGTCATGAGCTTCAGTAACAGCATAGCGGATGTCGACGGGAAGGAGGCCAAGTTCTGCAGCCGCTGCGCCGCCCTACTGGAGGCGGCCGGGGTCGCGGTGTCTCCGAGATACGTGCTGGGCTAGCGCGGCGGAAAAGCCGTCTACCCGAACTCTATCACAGTCCCCTCGCCCCTCATCGCGGCCTCCAGGGGGTCGGGCTTTGACGCGTTCACTATCGCCGCGTACTTCACTCCCCGCTCCAGCGCCCTGGCTATCTCTATCAGCTTCCTGTTCATCCCGGCCCCTATCTTGCCCTCGTCAACCAGTCTTAGGGCCTCGCTGCTAGTGAGCCGCGGCACAACCTCCCCCTCTACAATGAGGCCGTCGACATCGGTCAGTATGGCTAGCACGTCCGCGTCGAGCGACGCGGCTATGTTGGCGGCCGCCTGGTCGCCGTCAACGTTGAGAAGGGTGCCCTCCTCCGGGTCGTACGCTATCGGCGCAACCACGGGCGTGTAGCCGTCGCGGAGAAGCCCGTAGAAGAAGTCGCGGTTCACGGACGCGATCCTGCCCGTGTAGCCACCCGGCACGACCCGGCGCCTGCCCGTCGCCTCGTCCAGCACCACTATGCGCTTCTTGCGGCGCGCCAGCAGCGACAGGCCGTCAACCCCGGTCAGGCCGACAGGGCGGAGCCCCCGGCGCGCAAGCCCGACGGCTATCTGCTTGTTAAGCAAACCACCAAGCGTCATAATGAACACTTCCAGCTCCTCCCTTGTAGTGTACCTGCTCCTCACACCCTGCGGGCTCGTCACGAACCGCGGCTCGACGCCCAGCCTCCTAGAATAGTCGGTGACGACGTCGCCGCCGCCGTGGACGAAGACGACACGGTGCCTCCCCTTCACCGCTGCGGCCACAGAGTCAAGTATCCTATCCATATTGTTCATCAGTGCGCGGCCGCCCGCCTTAGCTACGATAAGCACCATGGCCGACGCCTCCGCGGCCGAGCCAGTAGCACTCCCACACGCCTACCGGGGACGCGGAGCCTAGGCGGGCTTAAGCGGCGGGTACCGCAGCCCAGCGTCCTCCGGAAGCCCGATGCTAATATTCCACGCCTGCACCGCCTGCCCCGCCGCACCCCGGACAAGGTTATCTATAGCTGCGAACGCTGTGAGACGGCCCACCCTCTCCTCCACCGCGAACCCCACGTCCACGTAGTTGCTGCCCACAACGTACTTGGGGTCCGGGTAGCCCGGTGGCGTACCGTGAACCAGCCTGACGAACACCGAGCCCCGGTAGAAGCCGGCATAGAGCCTTAAGAGTTCGCTCCTCGATACGGGCCTCGCTAGCCAGGCGTGCGCGCTGGCAAGCGCGCCCCGTATCGAGGAAACCGCGTGTGGTACCAGGCTCACCTTCACCTCCTTGCCGGCCAGCCTGCTGAGCTCCTGTTCCGCCTCAGCCGCGTGGCGGTGGCCCCCCGCCTCGTAGGGCCGGATAGCGTTCTCCCTCTCCGGGTGGTGGCTGCCACGGGTGGGCTTGCTTCCCCCCTCGCTGCTCCCCACCTTGACGTCAACCAGGAGCCTCGGCCCCTCAACCAGGCCCTCCCTGACCAGCGGCGCGGCCGCGAGCACCGCCGCCGTCGCGTTGCAGCCCGGCGAAGCTATCAGCCGCGCACCGGGCAGCTCGTCGCGGTGCAGCTCCGGGAGCCCGTAGACGGCCTTCTCCAACAGGTCGGGGTAGGGGTGCTCCCAGCCGTACCACTGCTTGTAGAGGCGGGGGTCGCGTAGTCGGTAGTCGGCGCTGAGGTCGACGACCTGCACCCCGGCCTCGTAGAGGGCCTTGGTGGTCTCGAGGCCGGCTCCGTGGGGGAGCGCCGAGAACACCACATCGGGCTCTGCCTTGAGGACACGGTCTACGCTGAAGGGGGAGAAGCGTAGCCCGCGGTACCATCCCCTCAGGTTGAAATGCACGAAGTGTATGGGCTTGCCGGCGTACTCTCTCGAGGAGGCGTACACTACCTCGGCCTCTGGGTGGGTTGCGAGTATCCGTAGCAGCTCGCCGCCCGTGTAGCCGGAGGCGCCCAGTACTGCGACGCGACGAGTCATTGCGTGAACCTCCGGTGCCGGATGCTGCAGCTTCCCCTGGCACCTGGGGGCGTGTAGCGCGGGAGGAGAGTGGGGGGAATATAGGGGTCTGGTGCATCGGCCGCCGGGTTACGTGGCCACCCCCGCAGCTATGCAGCAAACACTGCACTATGTCCTATATGTTGCTAAATGACGGTTTCAAGTAGGTGGCCTGCTGCAATCCGCACACACCGCGCCCTCCTCCAGGGGAGTCGCAGACAAGGCTAGGTGCGGAAAAAGCACCTATAATATGTGCGGTTTCTGCACCGCACGAAAGGGGGCACCGTTATAAGCCCTAGCTGGCGGGTACCGGCTCCACACCCGGAGACCCGGAATGCCTGTGCTGAAGTGCCCGGTCTGCGGCGGCGAGGTAGAAGTACCGGACGACGTGATGCCGGGAGAGCTGATAGACCACGACTGCGGCGTCACACTCGAAGTCGTGAAGAAGGAGGATGGCAGCATCGAGCTCCGCCCGTTCGAGGGCGTAGGCGAGGACTGGGGCGAGTAGCGGCAGCATCCCTCCTCTCCGAGCAGACGGCAGGGACGGTTTTTGGGAAGAGGCGGGCGCTGCCCCCGCTTCTCCGCCGCGCCGGCTGGCAGCAAGAGAGGATAGAATGGTGCATACGCCATGCCCACCATAGGTATGGCCTACATGGTTGTACGGTGGGAGGAGAAGGCCCTGGTGAAGGCCGCCGAGGAGAGAGGCGCCAACATGAGGCTGCTCCACCTCCCGGGCCTCCGCCTCGTCATCGGCGGCGCTGCGGAGCTGCCGGAGGTGGTGCTGCAGCGCAGCATAAGCCACTACGCGGCGCTAAGCAGCAGCCTCGTCCTCGAGTCGCTCGGCGTGAGGGTGGTTAACACTGCGCGTGCAACCGCGGCCGCTAACGACAAGATATGGAGCGCGGCGCTTCTCCGACGCGCAGGCGTCGCGATGCCCAGGACCGGCGTGGCGTGGAGCATGGAGGCCGCGCTCCGGCTGGCGGAGGAGATAGGCTACCCGGTCGTGGTGAAGCCCAGCAACGGGAGCTGGGGCCGCATGGTGGCCAGGGCCGACGACGAGGAGGACCTGAGGGCGATACTGGAGCACAGGGAGTACATGCCACAGCCGGAGATGAAGGTACACATGCTGCAGGAGTACGTCCCGAAGCCGGGCCGCGATATAAGGGTCACAGTTGTGGCCGGCCGGCCCGTGGCCGGGATATACCGCTACTCGGACCACTGGGTGACCAACACCGCCCGCGGCGGCAGAGCCGAGCCGGCCCCCGTCGAGGGGGAGCTGGGCGAGGTGGCTGTACGCGCAGCCGAGGCGGTCGGGCTCGAGATAGCCGGCGTGGACGTCTTCGAGCACCCGGAGAGGGGGTACCTGGTTAACGAGGTGAACCCGGTGCCCGAGTTCAAGAACACCGTCCGGGTCACAGGGGTAGACGTGGCCGGGGAGATGGTGGAGTACCTCCTAGGCCTCCTCCGCCGCTAGAGGGGTGGCACCAGGGTGGCGGCCTCCTACCTCCACTTCTACGAGCCCCGCGGTGTGAGGGTCGCACGGGCCCTTGGCCAGTACGTGTGGGACGCCGAGGGCCGCAGGTACCTGGACGCCTACACTGGCCACGGCGTCGCGTTCCTCGGCCACCGCCACCCCCGCGTGGTCTCGGCCCTCGTGGAGGCCCTGGGCTCGGTAATGGTGGCGCCTCCGAGTGTCGCCGGGGAGTGGATGGACGAGCTGCTCGACGCCCTCGGCCCCGTGCTGCCGAGCGGGCTTGACTACGTCACGCTCCTCAACAGCGGCACCGAGGCAGTGGAGCTCGCGTTGAAGATAGCGCGGCGCGTCACGGGCAGGAAGAACATCGTCTACTTCACCGGCAGCTTCCACGGCAGGACGATGGGCGCCCTCTCGGTTACGAGCAGCAACCCCGGCTACAGGAGGGGCTACGAGCCCCTCGTCCCCGGCACGGTGCGGGCCCGGTTTAACCGCGTCGAGGACCTCGACAGGGTTATCGGAGAGGAGACGGCGGCGGCCATTGTTGAGCCAATCCAGGGCGAGGGGGGCGTTAACCCAGCGGACCCCGGCTTCATCCGGGAGCTGAGGAGGCGCTGCGACGAGGCCGGCTGCCTGCTCGTAGCCGACGAGGTGCAGACAGGGTTCGGCCGGACCGGGAGAACATGGGCCATAGAGCACTACGGGGTCCGGCCCGACATAGTGACCGCCGGCAAGGCGATAGGCGGCGGCTTCCCTGTAAGCATGGTAGCCGTGCCGGGCTGGGTGGCCGAGAAGCTGCCCCCGGGCTTCCATGGCAGCACCTACGGCGGCAACCCCATGGCGGCTAAGGCTGTGGCCGCGGCGGCGAGGGTGCTCGTCGAGGAGGAGGTGCCCAGGCAGGCGGGGGAGAAGGGCGGGAAGCTGCTCTCGATGCTGGAGGAGCTGCTGGCCGGCGCTAGGCCCGTGAGGCGGGTGAAGGGCGCCGGCCTCATGCTGGGGGTGGAGCTCCGGTTCCCGCCGGGCCGGGTTCTGCGCTGCCTGCAGGAGGAGAAACACATACTAGCCCTCAAGGCTGGCTCGACGGTTGTCCGGCTCCTACCACCCTACCTGGTAACCATGGAGGACGTGGAGGCTCTCGCCAGGGGAGTGGCGGACTGTGTACTACGGGTCTACGGCAGCTAGGCTCCTCTACCGCCTCGTAGGCGTCTACAGCCCCACCTTTATGGAGGCGGAGGCGGCCAGGCTCCTCCTAGAAGAGGCCTCGGCAATGGGCTTCGACAGGGCGTACATAGACCCCGTCGGCAACGTCCGCCTGCTGCGCGAGCCCCCCGGGGGAGGCGAGCCCGGGGAGAAGATAGCCCTGGTCAGCCACATAGACACCGTGCCGGGCTGGGTGGAGCCCGGGTTCCCCGGCGGGGAGGCGGTGAGGGGCAGAGGCGCGGTCGACGCCAAGGCCCCCCTCTCGGCCATGGTCGTGGCCGCGTCGCTCTACGAGCCGCAGAGGAGGCCTGTAGAGGTCGTCGCAGCCGTGGGCGAGGAGGGGCCCAGCCACGGCGCCTGGTACCTAGTCGAGGAGGAGGGGTGGCGGGCCCACGCAACCATAATCGGCGAGCCAACCAACACCACCAAGGTCGCCGTGGGGTACCGCGGCGGGTGCCGCATCACAGTCACCTGCCTAGGCGAGCCGGGGCACAGCAGCAGCCCCTGGCTCTACGAGAGCGCCTGCGCGCTGGCCGTGAGGGTGTACCACCTCGCGGAGGAGCTGAGCAGCCCCGGGGTGCAGGGCTACACGCTCGCAGTCACCGGGCTCACATGCGGCCAGGGCGGGAACGTGGTGGCGGAGGAGGCCAGCCTCACCATAGACGCCAGGATCCCGGTGGGCTCGACGGCGGAGCAGCTGCTCGCCCTCCTACGGGACCACCTGCCACCCCACTGCGTGGCGAGGAAGGCCTCGCAGAGATGCCTACCCCCCGTGCGTGTCCCCATCTCCTCCCCGGCCGCCCGCGCGCTGATACGTGGCCTGCTCTCGCAGGGCCACCGACCACAGCCCGTCATAAAGGCGGGCACGAGCGACATGAACATCCTCTACAGGGTCTCCGGGAGCATAGCCGCCTACGGCCCGGGGAGGAGCGAGCTAAGCCACACGCGCCACGAGGAAACCACTGTCAGGGAGCTCGAGGTAGCGGTGAGAACCTACCTCGAGGCGCTCCGCCACCTCGACAAGTAGCCGAGGCGTGGCGGCCCCGCGGCGGGGTCGGCTGGGTAACCGCCCATCCATCCCCGCCGCGCCCGGCGGGTGGCGCTCCCCGAAAAGCACCTCATCCCCCAGCAGGCAGTGGCTGCCGCCGCCCCACTGCCGGGGTAAAAGCATATCCCGGCCCCCTGGGGGAGGGGCGGCTACGAGCCGGGGAGGGGCCCCGGGGGCTTGGCGCGTCTCTACACCGTGCTGCCCCTCTGGGAGGCGGAGCGCCTCTGGAGGCGGCGCAGGCTGCGGCTAGGCCCGGTTCTCCTCGTCGAGGAGAAGCTCGACGGGGTCCTCGCCGTCGGCTACGATGGCCGCGTCTACACCGGCTCGGGGAGGAGGGCGCCGGTGTGGCTCCTCCGCGGCCTCGAGGAGGCGGGCGCGGATCTAGCCGCCGCTAGCCGTGGCGGGAGACTAGTCTACGCCGAGGTCTATGGCCGCTGCGTCCCCGGCGAGACCCGGGCCCACAGGCGGGACCGGCTCTGCTACCGGGCCGCGTTCCTCGACGCGGGCCGCGCCCCATCCTACGCAGGCGGTGTCCACGAGGCGGCCGCCGCGGCTAGGCTCATGCAGCACCCTGAGAGGCTCGGGGCCGGCGAGGAGGCGGGCCTCGAGCAGCCGCGCAGGCTCCTCATCCGGCCCGGCGGCGCGCCGCCCTCGGCCCTCGTGGATCTCCTCGGCCTCTACCCCGACAGGGAGGGGGTCGTGGTGAAGCTCTACCGCAGCCTCGGCCACCGCCTGCCGCCCGACTATGGGGGCAAGCTCCGCGGCGCCCTGGCCGTGAAGCTGCGCTGGGAGTGGTTCGCCTCCAGGTGGCGCTAGGGCCTGCAGAGAGCGTAGAGGAGCCACGCGGCCGCCGCGGCGAAGACGGCGCCCCCCGCCAGGCTCGAGGGGGTGACGGCTAGGCAGCCGCCGAGGCCTCTCAGGGGCGTGGACGGCGCCGCCGATACGGCGAGCATCGCCAGGGCCGCGGCGGCAGATGCGGCTAGGGCCAGCGCCACGCCCCTGGCCGGCCCGTAGCAGTCGGCGAGGTAGGCCACGTGGTAGGCGTAGAGGGTGCCGCCTATCTCCACGGCGCCGTGCAGGAGGGCCACCAGGGCCGGGTAGTGCCGGGCGAGGAGCCAGGGGGCCAGGCTGGCGGCGGCCGCGAAGGCCGCCACCTCTAGCAGCCTCGTGGCCCAGAGCGCCGCCAGCGCCTTCATGGTTCTCGGCCACGGCCTGGCGAGGAACGCGGCGGCGACGATCCCGGTGGGGGCGAGGCCGCGGTAGATGACCGCCAGCAGGAGGGCCTCCACCATTACGCGGCGGCTCCACGGCATCCAGGGGGCCACGCCGCGGGCCGCCACTATCGCCATTAGCCTGCAGAGCCTAGACGCCAGCGGGGATGAGAGAAAGAGGACGGCGAGGAGGAGCGAGGACGCCGCGGCTGCGGCTGCGACCTCGAAGCCGCGCCGGTGCATGGCTCGCTAGCCCCTCCCAGGGATTGTGACGCTGCGGCTGTAGTGGATGACCGCCGGCCTGGCGTCCTCCGAGGCGCCCTCGAAGTCGCCATAGTTAATGACTGTGACGTTGCCCTCTATGTCTACGACGAGCCTGGCGCCGCTCGGCCAGCTGGGCAGCAACCCACCCATAGGGGGGCTGAGCCTTGCCTCCATGTAGACCCCGTGCATGCCGCTCATCGTCCAGGAGGGCTTCACCGTATAGCTGACCTCTACTGCCGCCACGCAGCGCCCGCCCCGAGAGCCCATGTAGACGACGTCCGCCTGCAGCTCCAGCGGCGTGCCGGTGTAGAACAGGGAGGGCACCGAGAGCAGCTGCGCGGCAACGCCGGCGACCCGTGACCAGGCGCCGCCCACAACCAGCGAGGCGGCGCCGAGAACCCAGCCCACCACATCCACCGCCCGCCGGAGCCTCTCGTCGCGCACGCCTCCCCCGATGAGCTTCGAGGGCCCGAGTGTGGCCCCGCTGAGGCAGAGGACACGGCCCTGACGGTCAACAAGCCTCAGGAAGAGCCTCCCCTCGGCGGCAACCACGTCGGCGTCGGCCAGGCCCAGTATGCCGCTCCCGTAGTAGGAGGGGGCGCGTCTCGACCCCGCCCCGTAGAGGGCGAACACGAGCCGGAAGGGCAGGTCGTCGCCCGCCCGCGGCCTCTCGGCTGCAAGCATCAAGGCCACATGGGAGAGCGTCCACGTGCTCTCGGCGCTGAGGCCCCTGCCGGGATGGTGGGAGAGCTGGGCCCAGCTGGCTAGGCCGTAGAGTACTATCCCGTAGCTGTCCGCAGGGTAGCTGGAGACGTATAGCGAGGGCCGCTGTGTGGCCAGCTCCCTCGACGCCCCCAGCGGCGGGGAGTAGCGCGGCCTCGAGAGGGCCACGAGGCGGAACGGCTCCACAAACCAGCTCATAGAGTCCTTGACTCCATCCACGGACACCTTGACCGGCAGCGTCGAGCCGAGCTTCATGTAGCGCACTATCTCCGCCCGCAGCGCGGCCGGCGGGACACGGCACGTGGCTTCCTGAAGGGGCTCATCTAGGCCCCTCTGGGGGGCTGGGTGTGTGTACTCGTCGCAGGCGAGCAGGCCGCCGACGTATACGCGTACATGGTGCGGCGTCGTCTGCCCGAAGCCGCGTATGGTTATTGTGAGCGAGCCGCCGGTGTCGTCTACAACCGGCGGCTCAAGGGGCAGCAAGAGTGTAAGCGACCCCGCCTTGGGGAGCGGTATGCCCAGCCTCTCCGCGGGCGCAGGCCAGTAGTCGAAGGCCTGGCCGTAGGCCGTCTCGCTCCAGGGCTCTACGAGGGGGTCGTCGCGCCCCACGTAGCTCCTGGCATAGACGCTCGTGGAGAGCAGCGCGTCGACCTCGCCGTCGATGCCCTCTATCGCTACAGTCACCCTTACCGGGCGCCGGTCCAGGTAGTTGCCTCTCTCCTCGGGGTAGGTGTGGACGACTACAGCCGCGTAAAGCACAGCCACGTCGGGCGCCACGCCGGTGCTGAGCACGGTGCGGCCATCTATCTCGACCGTGAGCACACCGTGTACATGCCTACGTGGGCGTAGGACTACCCACACCTCGTACCTCGTAGACCTAGGCGGCACGAGGAAGGTGTCGCTGCGCCGCCAGCTATAGCCGGCCACGTGGACCGTCCCGTTGCCGAGGAGGCTGCCGAGGCTACCCTGCGAGGGCTTAGCACTGTCCCACGGGACAAGGTCTGAGAGCCAGCCCTCCGCAGGCTGGAAGCCGGCCACCAGCCGGCAGGGCAGCACCGTCCCCCTGGTAGAGGAGGGGCGAGACGAGGCCACCGCAGCGGCGCCCAGCATGGAGCCGTTGAGCCGGTAGAGGGCCTCGAAGACCAGTCCGTGCCCGGCATAGCGGTAGACTGCTATCTCCGCCACGCTGCCCGGCCCCATGGGGGGCAGGGCCAGCCATGGCTGCCCAGGCGCCACGTAGAGGCCGGGGGAGAGGCGGCGCAGCCCCTCCGGCTGGCCCGCGAAGAGGCCCCGGTTGTAGCGAAGCGGGGCCACCGCCAGGTAGGGGGCCTTACCCGTAGCGTAGTAGGTAGGCGCCGTGTCGCCCTCTTCGCGGACCTCGACGCCGCCTCTCTCTAGTAGCTTCTGGAGGTCCTCGCGGGGCACGAGCCTTACGTCCACACCGTTCACGGTTATCCTGTCCAGGACCTTGTACTCTACTAGGCCTGCCGGCTTCTTCGCCAGCAGCAGCGGGGCCAGCCCTCCTCTCTCCGGGCGGAGCACCAGGGGAGGGTAGGGGCCCTCTGCGGCAGCCAGCTGGGCAGCCGCCAGTGCCGCGAAAAACAGGAGAAGCATTGCCGTGTATATGCGTCTCACGGCCAGGCCCACACACACCTGGATAGCGCCGCGGCGTAGCTGTTACCGGGAAAAAGCGTGCTACACGTGGCCGTGCCGGAGCCCCGGTATCCACCGTAATTTAGGCGCCCGGGTCTCCCCTCACGGCTGGGGGTGCTGGGAGAGTGGGAGGAGAGGAGGGCCCCTACGAGGACGTATTGGCGGAGCTGGGGGAGGTTCTCGCCAGGCTCCCGTGCCCGGGGTTCGCGCACGCGCCCCACACCGCGGACGTGCTGATCGTGGCCCGGGGGAGGAGCCTGGAGGAGGCGTTCGAGCAGGCCGCCCTCGGCGTCTACGAGGTCATAACCGACACGTCGAGGGTCGAGCCCAGGGAGGAGAGGAGGATAGAGGACACCGGGATGGACCTCTACCAGCTCCTATACCGGTGGATAGAGGACCTGCTCTACTACACGGACAGCGAGGGGCTGGTCTTCTCGAAGTTCCGCGTGGAGAGGATAGAGAGGGCCGGGGAGGGCGAGGAGGCTGAGTACCGGCTCGCAGCCCGCGCCTGGGGCGAAAGGTTCGACCCGGAGAGACACCAGCACCGGACAATAGTGAAGGCTATGACCTACGCGATGATGGAGATTGTTAAGGAGAACGGGTGCTGGCGCGTCCAGTTCGTAGTCGACATCTAGCGTGCCGGCGCCGGGAGGGGGCAGGCATGGCGCCCGCCGTGTGGAGCCCTAGGGTGGGTGACCCGCGGGACGAGGAGCCCATCCGCGTCCACCTACGCGTCTACGGCCTCGTCCAGGGCGTCTGGTTCCGGGCCACGATGCGGGAGGTTGCCCGCCACTACGGCGTAACAGGCTGGGTGAGGAACGTGCCCGACGGGAGCGTCGAGGCGGTCCTGGAGGGCCCCAGGAAGGCGGTGGAGGAGGTGGTGAAGTGGGCTCTCCGGGGCCCGCCGGCGGCCAGGGTGGAGAAGCTGGTGGCCGAGATCGAGGAGTACCGGGGCGAGTACAGGGACTTCACGATAAGGTACTAGGATGCCTTGGCGCCTCCGCGGGGGGATGACTGGCCTCCCCGTAGGGCGCCGAAGCCCGCCCGGCGGGGCATGTGGTGGGGGTGAGCTGGCAGGACCCCTCCTTTCCCCTCCACCTGGGCGGCCTTACAGCTCTTAGCGTGCCTCCCGCCTCCCGGGCTGCGTGCACGGGTGGGCCCGGGTGGCGGTGTTCTCTGCGAGGTACCGGGTGCAGTGGAGCGAGACCGACGCGGCCGGGTTTGTGCATTTCAGCAACTTTCTCCGCTACTGTGAGAGGGCCGAGGAGGACTTCCTCCTGAGCCTGGGGTTCCGGTACCGTTTCGTCAACGCCGCCACGCCGGTGCTGGCTTTCCCACGGGTGAGGGCCGGCTGCGACTACATGGCGCCTCTGCGGCCGGGGGACAGGTTCCGGGTGGACATAGTCGACGTGGTGCTGGGCAACAAGAGCATCACGTACCGTTTCGAGCTGTTCAACGAGGAGCTTGGCGTGGCCTCGGCCCGCTGCGAGATAGTCGCTGTCGCCTATAGCCTCGTGGAGGGGCGGAGCGTGCCGGTGCCCGGCGAGCTGCGGGAGCGGCTGCTCGCGGCCGGCGCCAGGCCCCGGGAGGGGGGAGGCGGTGGAGCCGGCGGCGGCTAGGCTGAGGAGGGCCGCGTCCACCAGGGTCGCGGTTTACCACTACGGCGCCGGCCTGGGCTGGCTCGAGGAGGCCTCCCTGAGCGTGCTCCGCCGGGTCTATGGCGCCGCAGGCGGCGAGGCCCCGGGCTTCGTCGAGCTCCACCTCTACCCCTCCCGGGGCGTGATGGAGGCGGCACTGTTCCGCCTCTCGGCCGAGGCTGGGGCCGCCGTGGAGGCGGGCTACGAGCTGGTCTACGAGGCCTGGAGCGGCGTGCCCCGCATCCACGTGCCGGCCGAGGCCGGGCGCGGCGGGTTCTTCGAGGCACTGCTGGGCCACGAGGCCGTGCATAGCGTGCTCCACGCCGGGCTGGGCTTCTACCTGGTTGAGCCTCCCTCCCCGTCGAGGCTGGGCTTGTTGGCCGCACAGCTGGCGGCAGCGGCCGTCAAGGACCTCGAGGTCCACGGCTGGGCGGCGCTGCGGGGCCTCGGCTGGCTGCTGCGCGGCGAAGCCGGGTACTGGGAGCCGCTGCTACGGGGGATGCGCTGCGGCAACGCCGGCGAGGTGGGTGACGCGGCTAGGGCGGCGACGGTGTGGCTCGCGGCCGGCGGGGAGCCGCCGCTTACCCCCTCCTGTAGGCGCCGCCTGGGGAGGGTGCTCTCCCTGCTCTCGGCGCTCCTCTCCTCGTGGCTGCGGGGCGGGGAGAGGCCGTGGACGGGGCTGGGCGGGGTGGCCGAGGCGGTGCTTGAGGCGCTGGAGGGGCTAGAGGCGGAGGCTTAGCCTGCGGAGGACCTGCTCCAGCCGGGCGATGTCTATGTCCTCCCTGAGCTTCACCACCGCGAGGCCTCCATGGCCGCCGATGTTCTCGGCGACGCCCTCCTTCATGAGGCCCGTTGCTACCCGGTAGGCGCCCCTGCCCCTGCTGCGGATTATGAGGAGGAGGGCGCCGTCGTCCCTCTGGACGAGGAGGGCCACCGGCTGGCGGAGCACCTTGTAGAGCTTGGAGGCCAGTGCGCTGGCGCCGCGGCCGTGCCAGCGGCGCCTCGCGTCCACGAACTTCAGGTAGCCGAGCCTCTTAGCGGAGAACGCCAGGTCCCTCGCCTTGTCCATTATCTCCTGGTCGCTCTTCTCGGCTATACGTACGACCTTCTCAACCGTCGTGAGGTCTATGGGCGCGTCCTGCGGCAGGGGGCTGGCGAGCCAGCGGACCAGCTTCCTCCACAGCTCCTTGTCGCGGAGAACCGTGGAAGCCTTGGATATGCTGGCCGCGAGCTTCACAACCCGCGTCTCGGCCTCCGTCATCGGCCTGCCGCTGCGCTCCAGCACACCCACAGCCTTCATGAAGGCGGTGAGGCGTGGCGTGAGGTGCCTCACCCCGAGGCTCCTAAGCAGCTGGAAGGTGAGTATCGCGGCCGGCCGGTGGCCGAGGAACAGCTCCTCGGTTATCTCGGAGAGCTGCCGGGAGTTGTAGAGCGTGGAGAAGTGGTGGTCGACGTAGATTATCCTAGACCCTGGGCACTGCCTCGTATACCCCAGCAGCGCCTCGTGCACCCTGGGCGTGAACGGTATGTCGAGCACCGCGAGGGCCTCCGGGCACTGCCCGCGCGTCACCACGGCCGCCAGGGCGTCGGGGAAGCCGCGGGGCCCGGCGGGCTCCAGCACCACCTCGTGGCGCCCGCGCAGGGGGAACACCTTCCGGTAGTACTGCGCATAGTATATCATGGCTGCGCTGGTCGCGCCGTCAGCGTCCCAGTCAGCCACCACGGCGACGGGCTGCGGCACCAGGCTGCGGGGCTTGCCCCCACCACCACTGCTCATGGCCTAGTCAGCCTCCCTGCCCGGAGACACTGTAGAGACGACAACACCGGGGCTAATAACGTGGAGCACAGGGCGCCGCCGCCGGGGTAGCGGTAAAGACTGGCGGCTACAAGCCCGCGCCGCGAGGCCAGAGGCCGGGGGATGCGGGCAGTGAGCGGGGACAACTGCTGCCTATCCACCATAGAGAGGCATGCCAGCGTGAGGAGCTACACGGGGGAGGAGATAGCGGAGGAGGACCTGGAGGCCATTCTCGGGGCGTCGCAGAGGGCGCCGACGGGGTGGAACCTCCAACCCGTCACGATAGTGGTCGTCCGTAGGAGGGATCTCCTGCGCCAGCTCGCCGACATAGTGGGGGGGCAGGACCACGTCGCCAGCGCCGCCGCGTTCCTGGTCTACACGGTCGACTACGCTAAGGTCGTGGAGGCTGCTAGGAGGGAGGGGCTGCAGGCCGACCCTGGGCCCGCCAACCTCTACGAGGCGCTGATAGACGCCGGCATAATGGCCGGCTGGGCGATGCTCGCCGCGGAGTCGCTGGGCTACGGGGGCGTCTTCGTCGCCCTCTACGAGAACCCCTGCCCCATCATAGACCTCCTGGGGCTCCCCAGGTACACCATGCCCGCGGTGGGCCTCGCCCTGGGCAGGCCGGCTGAAAGGCCGCAGCCGAGGCCCCGGCAGAGGCTGAGCGCCCTAGCCCCCAGGGACGGCTACGGCGACGTGGAGAGCAAAGCGGAGGCGCTCATAGAGGCCTACAACGGGAGGGCGAGGAAGCTCTTCAGCTACATCTTCGGCCCAGACGGCTACTACCGCTCCGCCTCCGAGAGGCTCCTCTTCTGCCTGGAGAAGCAGGGCCTCATATCCAGGGGTCAAAGTTAGCGCGGCGAGGAAAAGGCTCTGTTTTTAACTCTCCTCTATTTTAGGCAGCGGCTGCGGGTACGTAGCTCTCTCCTGCCCGGCTGGCGTACCGGGGCCAGCCAGGCGCGAGCACCGAGCAGCAGGGGTCAAACCAGCGATGTCGCACACGGCCTCGGCGCACCTGATGCGCCTCGTAGCCAAGCTGCTCACATGCTACGACCCGCGGCTACCCGAGGACCGGAAGGAGATAAGCCGCATAGTCAACTACAGCGAGAAACACGTGGACAACATCCTACGCGACATGAGGCACAGGCAGAGGGACCTCTGGGCACACCACATACGCGACATAAGGGCGCTGGGCCTCGCCACGATAGTGGTTAAGACGGACAGGAGGCTGGAGAACGTAGCCACGGTAAACGACCTCGAGAAGATAGGGCTACCCTGGGCGCGCTACCTCTACTCCTACCGCACCATCCTCGGCGCAGAGAAGAGGAGGGTATACAGCTACCTGGCGCCCGTCAAGATGCTCGACGAGATCGTGGACGACGTGCAGAGCTACTTCACAGACGCCCAGATAGACCTCGGGTTCACGGTACCAGTCCGGCACAACTGCAGGAGGCTCGAAGTCAGCAGCGAGATAAACGACGAGGACATAGAGAAGGCGGCAAAGGACCTGGCCAGCGAGCCCCCGAAGATAAAGCCAACTCTCCTCGACGTGCTGCTCTACGCGAGGCTCGACGAGAACCCCCTGGCCTCGATGAGGGACCTCCAGGACGTCTCGACGATACTGGAGGAGAGGCTGACAACCCCCACCAGGCTGTGGCTCAAGAAGAAGAAGGTCAACGCCGCGTACCCCCGCCTCAGCCGCCTAGGCCTGCTGGGGAGAGCACTGGTCATGAAGGCCGCGTGGCCCGAGGAGCCGCTAGCGCCGCTCTACATAAGCGTCGACACGGGCCGCGACGAGGGCTGCGCGGCCCGCCTCTACGCCATAGCCGACGCCATGTGGGCGGCTGCGAGCATATTCGTGGGGCACAACACAGCCGCCACGGTGCTGGTGCTGCCAGACGACTATACCCCGGTGATCGAGAACCTGCTGGGCGACTGTATAAGCGACAGCGGCTACATAACCAGCGGCTTCGGCACCGTGATACCCGTAGAGATGTTCTCGCCCAAGGAGGGGTGGAGCGCCGAGAGGCAGCCGGTGGAGACGCTGCTTATCGGCCTCGGGCTCGCCGAGAAAAAGGCCTAGACGCCGCGGCCCGAGGCGCCAAGGCTACTTCTGCTGCCCGTCCTGGAGCGCCTTGGAGCGATGTATTTCCCGGTAAGCGGCCCGTATCTTGTCGCCTATCCTCTGCAGCTCCTCTGGCGAGAGCTTGAGCCTCCGGCAGTTGAACCTGCAGCCGTCATCCGTGAACCTGGGCACTATGTGTAGGTGGAGGTGCTCTATCTCCTGGCCCGCGGCCCTGCCGATGTTTATGACTATGTTGTAGCCTTCGGCGTTGACGGCCCTGACTATCGCAGGGGCCAGCCTCGCGGCGGCGAGGACGAGTTCCCTGGCCTCCTCGTCGTTCAGCTCTTCGAGCCTCTCCACGTGCCTCTTGGGCACCACGAGCACGTGGCCGGGGTTTATCGGGTATATGTCGAGGAACGCGACCACCAGGTCGTTCTCGTAGACCTTCACCGCGGGGAGTTCGCCGCGTACTATCTTGCAGAAGACGCACTCCTTGACCATTGCTCCCACCCAGCCCCGAGGCTGCCCTGCAGGCCTAGCTGCTGCCCGGGAGACTACGCCCCTACAGCTACGGCTATGGTGCTGGCACGCTATCAGTCTTCCGTGAACTCCGGGGCTCCGGCGGGCATACCGGAGAGGTATAACTGGGCAGCCGCCGGCAAGGCTACAGGCCAGCCCACGTGGCCGCAGCGAGGTGGGCAAGAATGGGTCTCGAGGAGTTGAGGAGGAGGCTGGAGGGCCTGGTTGCGAGGTTCCACCGAGGGGAGAGGAAGGGGCTCCTCCTGGCGCTTGTAAGCGCCCTCCGTCTCCGCGACCGCGGCGAGCCGGTGACGCCGGAGAACGTGGCCAAGGAGGGCCGCGGCATAATACGCCGCACGAGGGGCCGGCTGGACTGGGGCGTCGAGGAGGAGGAGTTCACCGCCTCATACGCGGCGGACCTGCTCGAGGAGCTCGTGGAGATGGGGGTGCTCGAGCCGGACCCGTCGGCCCTGGAGGAGCTCGAAAAGAGGTACAGGTTTAGGAGCTACGAGGCCGAGGAGGACGCCCGCATAGAGGCCTTGAAGGCTGCCGCACCTATCCTGCTCCGCGCCGTCTAGGGTAGATATGGCGGCTACACGGGCACCACTGTGCCCCATTTTTCCAGGGCTCGGCGCAGCTCCCGGCTGTGCCTGGCCGCCTCCTCCAGCGGCACACGCTTCACAGCGGCCTCGACCGCGTCCCGCACCGCCTTCGCGCCTGCGCGCGGCCCGTCCGGGTGGCCTATGACGCCGCCACCCACCTGGAGTATCACGTCGACACCCATCCTCTCTATCACCACTGGGAGCGTGCCGGGGTGGAGGCCGCCGCTCGAGACCGGGAAGACGGGCTTCATGCCCCACCAGGGCTGGGGGAGGCGGCGCTGCTCGCCCTCGGGGGGCTCGTATTTGTCTACGCGCAGCACCTTGGCGTACTCTAGTACCTCGCGCGCGTCTGCATCCATCTTGCCGACGCCGGGGGTTCCCACGTGGAGGTGGTCTAGGCCCGCGAGCCGGCCCAGCTTCGCGAGCAGGAACATGGAGACCCCGTGGCGCGGGTTGCGTGTGAAGGCGGCGTGGAAGGCGCGGTGGCCGTGTATCGCGAGCCCGTACTCTCCGGCCAGCTCCCTGGCCCGCTGGAGGGCGGCCCAGCCGGCTGTGAGGAAGTCCAGCATTATGAAGGGATTGCCGGTGTCAGCCACCAGCTTTATCCTCTTCTCCATCTCGCCGCAGGGGGCGGTGACGTTGACGAGGTAGCCTTTCCGCTCCCCCGTCTCCTTCTCCACGCGGTCGATTATCTTCATCACCGCGTCCAGGCGGTCACGGAACCTTATGAACGGCTGGCTGGCGACGTTCTCGTCGTCCTTCACCAGGTCCACGCCGCCTACCAGTATCTCGTAGGCGACCTTGGCGTACTCGTCGGGGGTGTAGCCGAGCTTCGGCTTAGGCACCGTTGCGAGGACGGGGCGGTGGCGTATCCTCAGTGCCTCGCGCACGCCAGGTATGCCGCGGCCGGGCCCGGGGAAGGTCTCGAGGTAGCCGCGGGGGAAGTAGATGTCCTCCGCTCTAAGGCCCGCGAGGGCCTTCATGCCGAATATGTTGCCGAGGACGCTGCTGGCGAGGTTGGGGACGCTGCCCTCCTCGAAGAGGTCGGGCGGGTACGCCACGTAGACGAGCCAGCTCCCGTCGCCAAGGTCTATGAAGCGGTAGGCACGGGCCTTCAGCCTGTCGAAGAGGCTGGGCTTCACGCTGAGCGTGGTCCAGGTCCCCACGCTGCTCTCAGCCGCAACCCTGCCCGCGGCCTCCTCCACGCTGACCCCGGGGGCCGGGGTGACGCGGAACACGGCCACAAGCTCGTCGCTGCCAGGCTCGTACTCCTTGTCCACGAACTCGTGATATATTGAGGCGAAGTCCTCCGGCATCCCAGCACCACCATCGAGGGCTAGGCTTAGTGAGAGGAAAAACGCTCCTCAACAGTTACCTAGGCCCAGGGCGGCGGTATTAACATGCAGCGTTATACCGCCGGGTGTCACTGCTCGCATCGCCCGCCACGGAGGCCGGCAGGGTTCCACAGGTTCTAGCATTTAAATACGGGGCCTGCTAGGGTGGGAGACCTGGGGCCAAGAGGCGGGTAACGCCATGAAGCTGGAGAGGAGGCGCCGTAACGCCCTCACGGCGCTGCTGCTCAGCGCTAGCGGCGCCGCAGTGTTCATCATGGACGGTAGGCTCGTAGCCGGAGTGCTTGCGCTTCTCTTCGCACTGCAGGGGCTAGCCCACCTGCTCTACGACCGCGCGTAGCCGGCCCAGGCTCCACGATAATAGGGACGGCTGCCCTCCCCCCGGGGTTACCCCGGGTCGCAGCCGTGGAGCCTCGCAGAGTAGCGGTAGTTGTCGCTCTCCTCCTCGCCGCCCTGGCGTCCCCCGCCTTAGCCGCGGGCGGGCATGGCCACGTCTACCGGGCAAGAGTGGGGGCGGACGGCTGGGCGCTCCTCCAGCTCCCCGGCGGGGCCCACGTGGTGTCCATAGAGTACAGTGTCCCCCCCGGCTGGAGGGGGGCCGCGGCGAGGCCCCTGCTCTACGCCACGCTCCCCGACCCGAAGCTCTGGGCCACTCTAGGGAAGACGCCGGTGGCGCTGCCCGAGGAGGCGAGGACGCCTAGGCCCGTCGTGGCTAGCTCCCCGTTCGCCACCGTGGTGGCGGTGCCGGGGGAGCCCGGCGAGGTGGTGCGCGTCCGCGCGTTGGAGCCGGCGGGCGGGGCCGGGGAGAAGCCCCTCATGGTGATAGTTGTGCCCAGCGGCGACATAGTCGCCAGGGAGTATGCGGAGAAGATAGCCGGCCTCCACCCCGGCCTCCGGGTCATGGTGCTCACCACCGGCGAGGTCGCCGCGAGGTACCCGGAGGCGCCCCGGCCGCGGGGGGCCTGCATGCCGGGCGAGGGTGACGTGCCGCGTTACAACCTGAGCCTCGCCCTCCACATAGTTGGCATGGAGAGGGAGCTTCTGGGCAGCGGGCTCCGCTACCTACTCCTAATAGGGGGCGCCAAGGAGGTGCCGCCCATCTACTACTGCAGCCCGATCCTCCGGGAGCTGGTGGGGCCCAAGGAGGGCGTCGTGCCTAGCGACTACTACTACAGCGACCCGGACTACGACGGCTCCGCGGAGGTCGCCGTCGGGAGGATACCCTTCACGGACCCCGTGATGCTCGCCGGCTACTACTCCGCGCTGCAGAAGTGGGTGAAGGGCGGCGACTGGCAGCACTATGGCTTCGTGAGCGGCGGGGCGCCTTTCGCGTCGACGCTGTTCGTCGGCGAGGGCGCGGCCGCCGAGGCCGCGAGACAGCTCGAGGCCATGAACGTCACTGTTGACTACTTCTTCCTAGACCGGGGCAACTACCGCGGCCTCCGGCTCGCCGGCTACCTCGGCAGGTACGGGATATACTACATAATGGCTCACGGGTCCGGGACGAGCCTCCTGGACTACGTGCCGGGCGGGCTCTGGAACTACGACTTCCAGGAGCTGCTCCACAGGAGCGAGGTGAACGGCCTAGGGAACCCCGGCCTCTTCGTGCTCCCCGCCTGCAGGGACGGCTACTGGGACACCGACCTGGTGAAGCCCCCGTTCCAGCCCCCAAGCCTGGGGGTCGAGCTGCTGGCCAAGGGCGCGGCCGTCGGCTACGTGGGCTTCGACAGGGTGGCGGTGGAGGTTATCGACGGCGTCGCGCTGGTCTCCGGCAGGCTCCGGCTCAGCCTCGCCGGCGCGGACAGGCTCCTACTGGAATTCGTCAAGGGCCTAGGCAGCGCCTCCACGATCGGCGAGGCCTTCGCCGCCGCCCTCACCGCCTACAACGCGCTCCCCGCGAGCCACTACCGCGCCTACATGGCCCAGGGCGAGGAGGAGATAGGCACCCTCGTCACGCGCTCCGCGGTCCTACTAGGCGACCCCGCGGCGCCCGCGCCCTGGAAAACAGCCAACACGGAGGCCCCGGCGCCCGCAGGCCTAGAGGTGGACGGCTCCATAGGGGTAGGGGCCGCGCTCCTAGCGCCAACACTGGCCAGGTACGCCTCAGGCACGATGCCCGCAGCTAACCCGGGCGCCTCCGGGGTCATCACCGCCACCCTCCCCGGGGAGTGCCCGCCGGAGCTACACGCCTACGCGCTCCAGCGCGTAGCCGGCACCACCCTGATAGGCATGGTGGAGGTGAACGCCTCCACAGCCGAGACGGCGGGCGGGTGCAGGATAGTGCTCCACCTGCCGCCCGGCGCGCCCGGCCTAGTAAGGCTGCTAGCGGTCACCGGCAGGGGCGTAGCCGCCTACTACGTGGCGGCCGCGGGGGCCTACGTGGACGAGAAGCGGGGCCTCCTGGTGCTGCGCGGCCTAGACCTCCTAGGCGTGGTGGGCGACGAGCCCCTCCTCCTCCAGGTGGACAACGTGACAGCCGCGACGCTCGAGGGCGGGAAGCCTGTGGCCGTGGTGCCGCTCCGTGCGCTGGCCGGCCAGGCGGCGGGCAACGCCACAGTCCAGGTCGTACCAATGTACGACACCGCGGGGATATACGGCGGCAGCCTGGTCGCCTCCGAGGCCGCCCGGCTGGCCACCCTGTTCCGCGTACACGCCCAGCTGCCGGCCGTCCAGCCGCCCGGGGCGGGGCCCGTGGCGTTCGCGCCGGCGGAGAGCAGCCGCCACGGCCTCGGCGCCGAGGCGGGGGGAGGCGGCCAGCTGGCGGCGACAGCCCTGTTCTCGGCCGCCGCCGCGGCTGCGGCAATGTACACTGCCTTGAGGCGCCGCTGCGGGGGCAGGAGCCGAGCAGGGGAGCCGCCGGGCTACCTCATGTAGCCCGGGGGCGGCGTGTCTCGGCGGCGTGGAGGAGGAACCCCATGGCTGAGTGGCGGAGGGCCTCGTAGAGGGCGGGCGAGTTGGCGGAGGCGTAGTCTAGGAAGCGCCTAGTGTCCTCGTCCCGTTCGGCTGCTTTCTCTAGCAGCCTCTCCGGCGGCGGGTCGGGGGCGGCTTCTGCCAGTTCCAGGGCGGCCCTCCACCACGTCTCTGCCTGCCTTAGGTGGCGGTGGAGGAGGCTGGGCTCCCCGAGGCCGGTGTGGGTGTAGGCGACGAGGCCTGGCTCAGCGCGGGCCTGGCGGAGGAGGCTCTCCCGGTACATGTTGTAGCGGAACGGGGGAGGCGTGGTCGGCGCAACGGCGTCCACCGCGGGGTGGGCCATGCCGGCGCTGTCGCCGGGGAAGAGCACCCTGACACTACCCGTCTCCAGGACTATGCTCTGGTGGTGGCTCGCGTGGCCCGGCGTGTGGAGCACGTGGATCACGACCGGGCCTAGGCTGTGGCGGGCCCCGTCGGCCGTGGCTTCTAGGAGCCGCGGGGGCACGGGGAGGGGCTCCCCGTAGCCCTCGGCTATCCAGCCGAGGAAGCTCCTCGAGGCCCTCCAGAGCCTGGAGGGGTTCTCCAGGTGCGGGACCGCCCTGGGGTGGGCGTAGACCCGGAGGAGGCGGCCGCCGAGGGAGCGGGCGAGGCAGCCGACGGCGCCCGCGTGGTCTATGTGGACGTGGGTAATGTAGACCACGACCCTGTCCGCGCCCAGCCTCTCCACCCAGTCTAGGACGCGGCTGCAGCCCGTCGCCGACGGCCCCGGGTCCACCACTATGAGCGGCGCCCCGGGGGCGTGGACGAGGTAGGATACTATGTAGGGGACTCGGTAGAAGCCGGGCGTCACGTCCACGGCTACCAGTTCTAGGTCCTCTGCGGGCTCCAGCCTGGCGGCCGCGGCCAACCTCGGCCCCGAGCCTAGATGCTGCGGTTGCCTACGGGCGTGTCTAATATCTCCTAGAGCCCGCCACCGGGTGGGCCACCCGGGGGCGACGATTCGTGGCGTTGAGGCTGGCGGTGCCCAGTAAGGGCAGGCTGCGTGACCCGGTTCTCCGCCTCCTCGGGGGCGCGGGCCTGGAGCCCCTCTACGGCCCCGAGGGCCGTGTGCTGCTGGTGCCCACTAGCTGGGAGAACGTCTCCCTCGTATACGTGAGGCCCGAGGACATACCCGCCATCGTGGCCGGCGGCGGCGCCGAGCTGGGCATAACCGGGCTGGACTACGTCGAGGAGGCCGGGCTCGACGGCCTGGTGGTAGAGGAGAGGCTGGGCCTGGGCAGGGCGAGGCTTGTCGTCGCCGTGCCGGAGGAGGCTCCGGTGAGTAGCGTGGAGGAGCTGCCCGACGGCGTCAGGGTTGCGACCAAGTTCGTGAACATAGCGAGGAGGTTCTTCGCGGAGAGGGGCGTGGAGGCGAGGGTGATAAGGATAAGCGGCTCCGCGGAGGTGATGCCCCGGCTCGGAGTGGCCGACGCCGTGCTCGACGTGTCCAGTACTGGCACCACGCTCCGCCTCCACGGCCTCCGCGTCATAGCGGAGGTGATGAGGACCGAGGCGGTGCTGGTCCGGGGAGGCCACGTAGACCCCTCGGACCCGGACGTGGAGGCGCTGAAGGAGGCGCTGGCGAGCGTGGTGAGGGCGCGCGGCTACAAGCTGGTCCTCATGAACGTGCCGGACAGGGTGCTGAAGGAGGTGGTGGAGGTGCTGCCCTCCATGTCGGGGCCGACGCTTGCCAGGGTCGAGGGCGGGGAGCCGATGTGGGAGGTTATCACGGTCGTGCCGGACAGGGTGCTGGCCCACGTGCTGGTGGAGGCGAAGAGGAGAGGCGCACGCGACATAGTGGTGCTGAGCATAGACAGGGTGGTGCCGTAGGCCTTGCCCCACTACATCCGGGCCTTCATGGCCAGCGTGGACGTTGAGGATTGTAGGGCTGTGAAGCTCGTCAGGGGCGTGAGCGGCACCGGGCTCGTGCTCGGCGACCCCCTCCGCGTGGCGGAGAGGCTTGCCTCCCTGGGGGCCACGTGGCTGCACCTCGTCGACCTCGACGGGGCGCGCCGAGGCCGGCCGAGCAGCTGCGTGCTGGGCCTCGTCGCCCACGCGGCCCGCGAGCTCGGGCTCCACGTGCAGCTTGGGGGAGGCCTGCGCAGCCTCGAAGCACTAGAAGAGGCCTACAGCAGGGGCGCCGAGAGGCTCGTAGTGGGCAGCGCATGGGTCAGGAGGAGGAGCTTCCTCCCCGAGGCGGCCGACCTGCTACCCGGCGCCGTGGTGGCGGCCGTGGAGGAGGCGTGGGACGGGCTGCAGGCTCTCCACGGCTGGCGCGACAAGGCGCCCGACGCGGTAGCGGAGCTCGCCGCGTGGGCCGCACGCGTCCCACGGCTAGGGGGGCTGCTCTACACCCAGGTCTTCCACGAGGGAGAGCTGCGGGGGGTTGACCTGCTGCGCGCCAGGAGGGTCGCCGAGGCCGCCGGGGCGCTAGCCTCCAGGCCCATGGGGCTGGGGCTGGCCGGCGGCGTCTCGGGGCCCTGGGACGCGGAGAAGCTGGCGGCGATGGGCTACAGCTTCGCCGTAGTAGGGATGGCGCTGCACTCGTGGAGCATCAACCCGCTCGGGCTCCTCATGTAGCGGCGGAGGGCGAGGTGCCGTGGAGAAGCCGGCCACTAGGGCTGCCGGGCTGGCGGCTGGCCTCGCCTGGCTGCTCGCCGTCCTGGCCGCTGTGCTCTGCGTCTCCGGCGGCCGCGCCGGCTGCAGGGCCGCCACGCTGCTCGGCTACGAGGGGCTCTACTTCCTCCTAGGGGTCGCGCTCTACGTGCTGCTCGACGGCCGCCTCGGCGGCGTGGGCGTCCTCTCCGCCGCCATGGCGGCCTCCGCCACGGTGATGCTCAAGCAGCTCCTGGGGCTGCCGAGGCCCCCCGCGGCGGCAGCCCTCGGGGCCACGGGCCCCGGCTTCCCCAGCGGCCACACAGCTGTAGCCACATCGTTCTGGCTGGCCATGGGCCTGTTGTCGCGGAGCCCCACGCTCACCGCGGGCGCGCTGGCGCTCGCCGGCACGGTGGGCTACACCCGTGTCGCGCTCGGCGCCCACTACGTTGGCGACGTCGTGGGCGGCTTCGTGGTGGGCGCCCTTGCGGCGCTGGCGGCCGCCGGGCTCACGCGTAGCGAGGGGCTCTTCGCCGCCAGCGTTGCCGCCTCGCCGCCGGCCATGCTTGCCGCGCTGCTTGCCGCCGCCCTGGCGCCGGGCTACCGGGCGGCGTGGAGGCTTGCCGGCATAGATGCAGGGCTCTACCTGGCCGCCCTGGCGGGGCTGCGCCTCGGCTGGGAGGGGTGCCTCGCGGGCCGCCTGGGGGGCCGCGGCTACCTGTTCTCGCTGGCCGCCCCCCTCGCCTCCCTGGCGGCGGCGGTGGGGCTGGAGAAGCTGGCCGGGCCGGCGGGGGGCGTGGCCGGGTTCGCCATGTTCGCCGCCACGGCGCTCGCCTCTAGGCCTCTCGGCTGCCGCCTAGGGGCCGGTAGCCGGGGTGGCTGGCGAGGAGCCTCCGGAGCCACCCGGAGCCGAGAGCCTCCATGAGGGGCTTGGCGGCGTCGAGCCTGGCGCGGGGGGCGTAGCACTCGTACCTCTCCCAGGCGACGTGTATGTATGGGAGGCCGTAGCGCTCCGCCGCCGCCCTGACGACTAGGGCCAGCTGCGCCCGCCCGGACGCCACCAGGCGGGCGGCCTCCTCGTGGGTGTAGGCGGGCCCCACCGTCCTTGGCGGCGGCCAGCGGGGGAGGAGGCGTTCGAGCATCAGCTGGGTGCCGCTGCCGCGGTTACGCGTGGCGACGACTAGCTCCCCCTTCTCGGCGGCCGCGAGGGCATCCCCGAGGCTCCGGATGCGGTCCTCGAGGCCGGGGGCTAGGGCGGCGACCAGCTGCCTCTCGTAGCCCCCCAGGAGCCGGGGGTCCTCTACCCAGCTCCTCTCGAGGAAGGGCCTGTTGTAGCTGCCGCTGGAGGGGTCGTAGAGGTGCATGCAGGCGGCGTCCGCCTCGCCCAGCGAGAGTGCGGCCAGGGCGAGCCCGGAGCCCATGCAGGCTGCGTCGACGGCTACGCCCCTGTCGCGGAGCCGCTGCAGGACGGCCTCCATCACGGGGTCGCTGCTGTGGGCGACAACAAGCTGGGCCTCGGGCTGGGGCAGCCGGGGCGCCTCCAGGGGGCCGAGGAGCCTTTCGAGCCGCCTCCTGGCCGCCCGGTAGGTCTCCACTATCTCCTCGCCTAGGCTGGTCAGGGTGGCGCCGCCGCGCCGCGAGCCGCCCCTGCTGCGAACCAGCAGTGGCTGGCCCAGCGCCCTCTCAGCCCTGGCCACCATGTCCCAGGCGCGGGAGTACGGCAGCCCGACGCTGCGGGCCGCGCGGCTTAGGCTGCCCGTGGCCGCGACGGCCTCGAGGAGCCTGGCGAGGTCCTCGTCGAGAGCCGTGGCCCCGTCTACGAGTATCTTCACCGTGTAGCGTGCTGCCACGCGGGGCGCTGCTCTCGCCATGCCCGCCCGGTTCCTCCCAGGGGTAGCCTTGGCGCCTCGGGGGCCTATTTCCGCCCAGCGGGTCCCCCTCTGGCCTGGAGGGCCGTTGCCGGAAACCCGATAACAGATTTTACGGTTAAAGCTGTAGGCCCCTGGCGGTGTGCCCGGCTTTGAGCCGGCCCGCAGCCTACGTTGCCGCCGCACTGCTCCTAGCCGCCGGCCTGGTTCTAGCCACGCAGCTGGCGGGCACGAGGGGCACCATACGCGTCCAGGCGACGACGACCACCAGCCTCTACGCGACCGGGCTCCTCGACGAGCTAGCCAGGGCTTTCCAGGCGAAGCACCCCGGCGTGAGGATAGAGTTCATACCGGTGGGCAGCGGCGAGGCGCTGCGCCGCGCCGCCGACGGGGAGGCCTGCATGGTGTTCGTCCACGCGCCCAGCCTGGAGAAGAGGTACCTGGAGGCCGGGGTGCTTGGGGGGCACCGCTTCATAGCCTACAACTTCTTCGCGGTGGTGGGGCCGCGGAGCGACCCCGCCGGCGTCAGGGAGGCGGGGTCGGCGGTCGACGCCTTCCGCAGGATATACGCCGCAGGCGAGAAGGGGGAGGCCAGGTTCGTCAGCCGCGGCGACAGGTCGGGCACCAATGTTAGGGAGATGGCGCTGTGGAGGCTTGCGGGGCTAGACCCGCGGGGGAAGAAGTGGTACATAGTCAGCGGCCAAGGCATGGCGAAGACTCTTGTCATGGCTGACGAGCTGGGGGCCTACACTCTCAGCGACACCGGGACGTTCCTCAAGCTCAGCCTCGACGGCCGCATACCGGGCCTCGCCCTCCTCTACACCAACAGCAGCGACCTGATGAACGTATACAGTGTCTACCTGGTTAAGGGCTGCAGGGGCGAGGAGGCCAAGTATGCTAGGATGTTCGCGGACTTCGTCGCCGGCCCCGAGGGGCAGCGCATCATAGCCGGCTACGGCGCCGACCGGTACGGCAGGCCCCTCTTCTACCCGGCGGCAGGCCACGAGGAGATGCTTAGAGAGGCGTGGAGCAGGCTCGCCGAGGGCTGAAGGGGCTCCCGGGGGCTTCCGTGTTGGAGAGCCTGGCCGCTATAGCTGCGCGGTCCCTGGCCATATCCGCCGCCGCCACCCTCCTAGCCGCCACCTGGTCCCTGCCCCTGGCCTACGCGGCGGCTACGAGGCCCAGGCTGAGGCTCGCCGCCGCGCTTGCCGAGGGGCTTGTAGGCGTCCCGACGGTGCTGGTGGGGCTGCTCCTCTACTTCCTCCTGAGCCGGCGCGGCCCCCTGGGGTTCCTGGGCCTCCTCTACACGCCGGCCGCGGTCATCCTGGGGGAGGCGGTGCTCGTCACGCCCCTGCTCGTCGCAGTCTCCTACCAGGTGCTGGCGGCCGCCGTGTCTAGGTACGCGGAGCTCGCGCTGGCCCTCGGGGCCGGCGGCGGCGAGGCTCTGGCCCTCGCGCTCAGGGAGGCTGCGCCGGAGCTGCTGGCGGCCGTGGTTATGGCCTTCTCCAGGGCCGTCGGGGAGCTGGGCGTTGCCCTCCTGGTCGGCGGCAACATAGAGGGCTACACGCGTACAATGACGACCGCGATAGCCCTCTACGTCTCCATGGGCGAGTTCGAGGAGGCCGCGGAGCTGGGCCTCGCCCTGGTGGGGGTAATGGTTCTCGTCGCTCTGGCCGTGAGGGCTGCGAGGAGGCTGGCCGAGGATGGGTGACGGGGTGCTCGTCGAGGCCCGGGGCCTCTGGTTCCGCTACCCCGGGCAGGCCGGCTGGCTGCTACGGGGCGCCTCCGCGGCGCTGCGCCGGGGCGAGATAGCCGCGGTCGTGGGGCCCAACGGGGCCGGGAAGACAACCCTGCTCAAGCTCATGGCGGGCCTGCGGCGGCCGGCGAGGGGCTGCGTCTGCATCGACGGGGCCTCCCTCTGGGACGTGGGGGAGGCTGAGAGGCTGGCCGCGAGGAGGCGGCTCGTCTACCTCCACGAGGACCCGGTGATGCTGAGGGGAAGCGTCTTGGAGAACGTGGCCGCGGGCCTCCTGCTCCGCGGCGCGCCGCGCCGCCAGGCCCTGGCCAGGGCTAGGGAGGCGCTGGAGGAGCTAGGCCTATCCAGCTACGCGGACGCCAAGGCGCGCAGCCTTAGCAGGGGGCTCCGCCACCTCGTCGCAGTGGCGAGGGCGCTAGCCCTCAGCCCCGAGGGGCTCCTGCTGGACGAGCCCTTCGCGCACCTGGACCGCGCCAAGAGGAGGCTGCTCGCCCGCCTCCTAGCCAGGCTTGCGGAGGAGGGCCGGGCCGTGGCGGTGGTGACCCACGACACCTACCTGGCGTCCAGGCTGGCGAGGCGCGTCATCCTCGTAGAGGGCGGCCGCGTGGCAGAGGGGGGCCGGGAGCTGCTCGAGGAGGCAAGCGGCGTCTAGACGCGGCCCCCGCGCCACCAGGCTCTTCAACCCGGAGATGGCCGCACAGAAGGGGGGTGCATGGAGGCATGCAGCCCAGGGAGGGGTCCAGGAGGCTGACGGCAACCGCGGTCTACGACGGGGAGGGGGTGCTCCGCCTGCTGGAGCCGGTCGAGCTGCCCGTCGGGATACGGGTGCGCGTCACGATAGAGCCCCTGGGCGGGGAGGGCCAGGAGGAGGGGGGCGGGCTAGGCGGCGCCCTCAACGAGCTCGGCCTGGGCGTCGAGGAGGCGCTGGACGCGATAGAGGCGCCGCGGGAGCTGAGGGAGGCCCTGGAGGAGCTGCTGGAGCACATGGCGCGCTCCATGGCTGAGGCTGTTGGGCGGGACATGCGGCTCCTGGAGCTCTACCGCGCCGCCGAGCGGCTCGAGCCCGGGAGGGCGGCGGAGCGCATAGGGCCCCCGCCGCTGGACAACGACACGTGGATGCTCATGCTGAGCGACATATTGACCGTGGTGGAGAAGGCTGGGCTGTTCCAGCTCACCCAGCCCCTCCGCGCGGCCGCCAACACGCGCACCGTGAACCCCTACGACCTGGCCCTTGCCGCCCTCCGCGGCGACAGGGGGTTCCTCGACCACGAGGCCGAGAGGCTCGGCGCCCGGCGCGAACTCGTCTACCTTGCTGCGGCGGTGCTGGCGGAGGCCACGAGGAAGGCGGTGAGGGCCGCGCTAGCCGGGGCCCAGTAGGAGGGGCCGCATCTCCCGCCAGACGTCGCGGCATAGCGCCTCCTCGCCGGCCCTGGTGGCCGGCTGCCTGGTCGGCGCCGGGTCGAGCATGGTGAGGCAGTACATTCTCCTCGCCAGCTCCTCCTGGGGCTCCCAGTCGCCCTCCACCGCGCCGCGGCCGAGGAGCCGGCGGGCCGCCTCGCGGTACCTTGGGTGGACGCGGCGGGGCCGCTTCTGCGCCAGCGGCGTCCCGGGGAGGGGGAGGAAGGTGTGGAGCCTCAGCCTGGCGCCCTCCCCGGCGAGCCGGTTCATGACCTCTACGGTTGCCTCTACGTCGTCGTCCTCCTCCCCTGGGAGGCCGAATATTATGTCGACGACGGGGGTGAAGCCATGGCTTTTCACAAGGCTCACGGCCTCCAGGGCCTCCTCGACCGTGTGGCCCCTCCCCATTGCCTCTAGGAGGCGGTTGCTGCCGCTCTGTAGCCCCACGCTCACCCTCCTGTTGCCCGCGTAGCGCCGGAGGGCGGCGAGCACCTCGGGGGTCACGTACTCGGGCCGGGTCTCGCTCGGGAAGCTCCCGAGGAACGGGGTGCCGCCCCTCTCCCTGGTGCCCCGCAGCAGGGCCTCCACGGCCTCCGGGTCGGGCCTGCCCGGCTCCCTCGACAGGTAGGCGAAACCTATGGGGGCTATGAAGCGTATCCTCCGCCTACCGGCGGCCACGTATGCCGTCACCGCGTCGAGCACGGCCCGGAGGCCGCGGTACCTGACACGCGCCTTGAAGAGCCACGGGACCTGGCAGAACCTGCACCGGTAGGGGCAGCCCCTCATTATCTCTATGGGCGGGTAGAGGCCTAGGCCGCTGTGGAAGGGCGGGTACTCGTCGAGGTCGACGTGCTCTATCCTCGTGACCCGGAAGCCGTCGCCCTCGCGGAAGGCTATGTTGGGGACGCTCTCAAGGCCCCGCTCGCCTAGGAGGGCCTCGGCCAGGCCCGGCAGGGCGTTCTCGCCGTCACCGACCACTGCCGCCCACACGCCAAGGCGGAGCAGCTGCCAGTAAGCCCCCTCCGCGTGGGGGCCGCCCGCCACCACCGGGAAGCGGCGCGCGACGCGGGCAACCTCGCCCGCCAGCTCCAGGAAGACGGGCGTGGAGAGGCCGTAGAGCACCGCCACCCTGCGGCCGCGGCGCGCCTCCTCGGCCGCGAGGGGCAGCGGGTCGCCCTCCACCAGCACCAGCCTGGCCCTAGAGCCCAGCAGCCCGTGCCTCTCGAGAGCCGCGGCTAGGTGGGCGAACGCGTTACGGGCACCGTAGACGACCCTGGCTATCAGCGTCGCCTCGGCCACTGCACGGGCCACCCTCTGTGTCCACGACCTATCCGCGGCCCTCCCGGGCGGTTTATAGGCCGGGGCGCGGTAGAGGCCGGAACACGTACACGGGGGTTGAAGATGGCCGGGGGCTTGCTCGCGCAGAGCAGGAGGAGGGAGCGGGAGGAGCTGGCGAGAAGGCTACTCGACCTAGCCATCAGGCGCTACAACCGCTACCGCGGCGCCGAGAGCAGGGCGAAGCTCCTACGCCTCCAGGGCGACACGGCGATAGTCGCGTTCGAGGGCAGCTTCTGCGAGACCTGCGGCATCAACGACTGGGTGGACGACCTACGCTACGTTCTCGAAGACCTCGGCGCCGAGGCGGAGCTGGTGACAGTAGTTGAGCCGGAGAGCCCGGACGAGTTCTACGAGTACCGGATAGGCGTCTTCAGGCTCCGGAGGCTCCCAAGCCCCGAGAGGCTCGAGGAGGCGGAGAGGGAGGAAAAGGAGCTAGAGGAATGGCTCGCCACGGGCGGGGAGGAGGGGGAGGCAGCCACCTAGACCCCCGCCGCCCTCCCGCTGCAGGCCTCCCCGGGGGGCCTGGATGCGCTGCAGCCGCCGCCTCCGGGTGGGGCTGGCCGCCGCGACGGTGGCCTCGGGCTGGGGGGCCATAGGCGCCGCCTGGCTGCTTAACCGTAGCTGGTTCAACCCGCTCCAGGGCGCCTTCAGCGACCTGGGCTCGAGGAGGGCCTGCTGCCCCCAGGTGTTCAACCTGGGCCTGGCAGCGGCGGCAGCCGTGCTGGCTCTCTACTCCCTCTGCCTCTACCGCTCCTCGGCAACGAAGGCGTCTGCGCTGGGCGCCGGCTACCTGGGCCTATCCTCGCTCTTCCTCGCCCAGGTGGGTGCCTTCCCCGAGGGCACCAGGTTCCACGACTGCGTGGCCGCCTGGTTCTTCCTCCTCGCGGACCTTGGGCTGCTCCTCTACAGCCTGGGGCACGCGGGGAGACGGGGCGGGCCCTGCGCGGCTGCGGCCCTTGCGGCGGCCTCGATGCTGCCCGGCGCCGCCCTGGTTGCCGCCACCGCTGGGTGGCCGAGCGTCGCCACCCTGGAGGCCTACGCGGTGGCGCTGCTCGACGTGGCGCTCCTAGCGTCCTCGCTCTGCGGGGGGTGATACCGGGCTAACACTGCGCGATTTCCTCCCCGGGCGCCTGGACGGTCTTTGAGCCTAAGTGTGGCGTCCCGCATAGGCACTGGTGGGGCCGGTGCCGACCCCTCCCCCTGGCCTCTGGGTGCTGCGCTGTGGAAGCAGCCGGCGGCGTGCGTGAGCGGGTGCTGGAGTTCCTGGCCCAGTACGGGGAGAGGGGGTATGCTGTCCTCCGTGCCGCTCTTGACGCGGCAGCGGCGGGGGGCAGGGGGAGGGGCGTCAGGCTGGGCGACTTCAGCCGCAGGGAGGTAGTGGCGAGGCTAAAGGCCTGGGGGATAGAGTATAACCCGTCTATGCTGCTGAGGATACTGGAGAGGGACTACGGCGTCATCGAGACTAGCTACCGGAGCGGCAACCAGCACTGGTGGCGGTTCCTCGACGCCGACGCGGTGGCGGAGGCGCTGGAGGAGTACGAGCGCGGCGCCAGCGTGGAGGGCGGCGAGGAGGAGGAGGCGCTCGACGAGCCCGAGGTGGAGCTTCTCCGCGTACAGGCGGCGAGCCTCAACCTGCCGTCGCTGATAGAGGAGCTGAGGCGGCTAGCGGCCAAGCCCCGGCTCGGGAGGGCCGAGGTGGCGAGGCTCCGGAGCATAGCGTTCGGAGAGCTCGAGAACGTGGTCCTGCTGCTCCGGAGGGCCGAGGAGCTGGGCTACGAGGGGCCCGAGGTCGACCTCCTCCGGGAGGCGTTGAGGCTCGCCTCCAGGCTGAGCCGCCGGCTCCTGGCCTCCGGCAGGAGCAGCCTCGAGTCCCGTAGGACGCTGGAGGGCCTGGCCCGCGCCGGCGCCGCCGGGCTCCGCCCCTAGGCCTAGGGCTGCACCCCCCGAGGGGCTGCGCCGGGTTTATCTCCGGCGACTGCGCTGGCTGCGTTGGCCCATAAGTGTGGAGCCATGGGCGTGGAGCCTGTCCTGCTCCGGTGCCGCTGGGTTCTCCCCTGCAGCGGCTGCCCCGTCCTGGAGGGGGCCTCCGTCCTGCTGGATGGGGGCCGCGTGGCGTGGCTGGGCGGCGGCGGGCCGCCGCCGGGGGCCAAGTCGGGGCTCGTCGTGGATTGCGGCCGCTACTCGGCCGCCGTGCCGTGCCTCTACAACGCCCACACCCATGCCGGGATGTCGCTTCTGCGCGGCTACTATGACGACGCCGAGCTGCACGAGTGGCTTGCGAGGATGTGGTTCGTAGAGAAGAGGCTCGACGAGGAAACAGCCTACGCGGCGTCCAAGCTCTCAGCCATAGAGATGGCTATGGGGGGCACCTGCGGCTTCATGGACATGTATTTCTACGCTGACGCCGCCGCCAGGGCGGCGAGGGAGGTGGGGCTGCGGGCCCGCGTGGGCCCCGTGGTGATGGGGGACGTGGACCCCTACCGGGCGGTGGAGGAGGCCGCCAGGTTCGCCAGGAGGCTCCGCGGCGACCGCCTCGTAGGCGGCGTCGTCAACGTCCACAGCATCTACGCTGCGCCCCTGGAGGCGGTGAGGCTGGGCGCGGAGGCCGCCAGGGAGCTGGGCGTGCCGCTGCACATCCACGTCTCGGAGACCAGGAGGGAGGTCTACGAGGCTAAGAAGAGGCACGGCGTCTTCCCCGTGGAGCTGCTGGACAGGCTGGGCGCCCTCCACGGGGGCACGGTGCTCGTCCACATGGGGTGGGTCGCTAGCTGGGAGCTGGGCCTCGTCCGGGACAGGGGGGCTAGCATAGTCCACTGCCCGGTTAGCAACATGAAGCTCGCCACGGCGGGCCACTTCCCCCTCAGGGAGGCACTGGACTCCGGGATAAACGTGGGCCTCGGGACAGACGGCGCGGCAAGCAACAACACCCTGGACATGTTCCGCGAGATGCGCGTAGCGGTCCTGCTGCAGCGCCACAGCTACTGGGACACGAGGATCTCGGCAGTAGACGCGCTCCACATAGCCACCGTGGGCTCAGCCAGGGCGATGATGCTCCCCGAGGGGGCGGGCAGGCTGGAGCCCGGCGCCCCCGGCGACCTGGCCGTAGTCGACCTCTCGAGGCCAGGCCTCCAGCCCGCGCGCAGGCAGAGCCTCCTCTCAGCCCTCGTCTACGCCGCCAACGCGGGCGACGTCACCCACACCTTCGTCGCGGGCAGGCCCGTCTACACGCCCGACACCCGCCGCCCCCTGCTAGAGGAGGCGGAGAGGCTGGCGGAGAGGCTCAGCCGGTTCCACCTCGAGATCGGGGAGGGGCTCGACAGGGAGCCCCCCTGTAGCCCACGCCCCGCCTGCAGGCAGCCCAGGTGAAGAAGGGCAGCGCCGCGGCCGCCGAGAGGGCCAGTAAGGCGCCGCCACGGCTCGGGCCCGCCACGCGGCTCTCCAGGGCCGCCGCTGCCGCGAGGGATGCCACCCATAGGGCGCCAAGCCCCGGGCTACGGGAGACAAGGAGCCCGGCAAGCAGCACCACCACGTAGGCGGCGAGGGCCGACAGGACGGCGAGCCCATAGCCCAGCCCGGCTGCCGCGCCCCCAGCCCCCAGGGGGCCGCCAAGTAGCGGGAGTAGGAGCGACACTGCCAGCATGAGGACGCCGGCGGCGAAGACGGGGGAACCCGCGGCGCAGGCCGCGCCGGCCAGGGGCCGGGCCCCCATGGCGGCCGCGAGGGAGGCGTAGACCAGCAGGGCCTCCAGGTAGCCGCCGCCTGCGGCCAGCGAGGCGGACAGGGTGGCCACCCAGACGTCGCCCCTGCCCCGGTACCCCGCCGCCACGGCGGAGGCGGCATGGGAGCCCAGGGTCTCCACCAGCGCCGCCAGTGCCAGCAGGGCTTCGGCCTCCAGCAGCTGCCTCGCGCAGCGCCACCGGCGCGCCACGGTACGGGCGCCTCCTCGCTACCCGTAGCCCAGGTCGCCGCGGCCATAGATTGCCGGCCAGTACTCTGCGAGCCCGCTGCACGACTCCGCGTAGCCCACCCTGACGGGGATGAGCCGTGTCTCCGCGGCGCTGGGCAGCGCTGGCTCCTCGAACCCTGCGGCCACGTAGAGGGTGACGGCGCCGCCGGGGAGCCCTCCCAGGGTGCGGAGGCCTTGCAGCTCGATATAGGCCCTGGCTGCGTCGGCGTCGCCGAGTGCCCTGTCGTCTAGCTTGATGCAAGTATAGTCTGTGCCGTTGATCGTGACGTCTCTCACGGATACGCTGCTGGCGGGGCCGTGGGGTGCGAAGTTCGCCACCGTGCCTATAGCTGCTATGGCTGTATCTACGAGGCGGCTGCTGGGCAGCAGGAGCGACAGTAGGTCGTAAACCGTGCTGACCAGCTTGTAGAGGACCGAGGCTGCTCCGAGGAAGCGGGCCTCGGTGCTCCGCTGCCTGTCGAAAGTCTTCACGTCGGTGAGGTAGTCGCTGTAGACGAGCGAGTAAGGGGTGCAGAGCGACAGGTGTAGGCCCTTTAGGCTGGTCTCTGCGGCCTCCCGGCGCGTCAACGAGGCCTCGGCCACGAGGGCCACGTGGCCGCCCCTGAGCAGGTTGACCGGCTCCAGGACTAGCGCCAGCTTGCCCACCTGGGCGCCGCCCGAGTAGACGTTTAGGAGCATCTTGAAGCCGGGGGCCGGGTTCTGGTACCAGGTGCAGCCCAGGTGCGGGTTACCGGTGTCCCAGACCTCCGGGAGGTACGTGTAGCGCAGCACCGCGTCCAGCCGTATAACCACCCTGGGGTCGTTGAACGTGTTGGCCACGACCAGCTGGCCGCCGGCGTTGTAGCGCAGGTTGGCGAGGAGCCTCTCCACGGGGAGGCGTGCCTCCACTACCCGGCGGCTATGGGGCCCCAGGCGGAGGCTCCACGAGGCCGCCTCCACGCCGTTCACGTAGACCCTTACCTCGCCGCTGCGCGGCCAGGGGTTATAGTTGGCCACGGACAGCCTGACTGTGAGGACGCCTCCCCGGCCGGGCTGCGCGTAGTCAACGAGGACGCCGTTGAGGACCCCATAGTCTAACACCTTGTACGTCTCGACCGAGGAGTACTCGAGCCCCATCCAGGGGGCTCTCCCGACGTAGGCCCCGGCGGCCCCCCCTAGGCCGGATGAGAGCACCTGCACCGACCGGCGCGCCACCGGGGGCAGCTCGACAGCCGGCGTCTTCGCTGCCTCAACCACTGCCAGCAGTATCCTCGGCTTCCCGCTCACAGCTCTTACAGCCACGCTTATCCTCTGATAGCGGCTATCCAGTGCTGAGACCCTCACCGGTATGCTCGCCTCTAGGTAGCCTTCGAAGCACAGGCGGCGGCTCGTGGCCGAGAACGTGGAGTCGTAGCCGCCGGTGACGGGGTTGACCAGCTCCACGGTAACCGAGGCATCCAGACAGGAGCGCCCGGGCGAGTCCGCCACGAGGACTAGCCTGGCCGCAGCGAGCCTGCTGCCCAGGTAGACCTGGTTGAACAGGGGCTCGCCGGCGTCAAGGGAGACGTTCCTAGCCAGCGTCGCCGCGAACATGTAGGAGTAGGTTATCGTGGACGAGCCGCCGTCAATGTAGGCGAGCGCCGGCTCCGGGCCCCGCGGCGGGGGAGCCTCCGCCACGGTGCCGTTAGCGAGGCTAAGGCGCCAGCCCCTGGCGTGCCGTATCTCCACCAGCCGGGCCGGGTGGGAGGCCGCCAGGGCGTGCAGGAAGCGGAGCAGCCGCCGCGCATCGAGGCCGCTGGGCGACAGTGCGCCCGCCCTCGAGGCCAGCTCCCGCAGCAGCGCCGGGGACGGGGCGGCGGCGGGGGAGGGCTCCTCGCCCCAGTAGACGAGAACCGGGTAGGGGTAGCCCTGGACACGGAGCACCGCCACGTGGTGGAGGCGGCTCAGGGCCAGCCAGGGGCTCCAGGCCCCGCAGCGTGTGGCCGGGGGCCAGGCTCCGGGGGGCTCCGGGAGCTTGGCCACCAGGTAGGCGCCGCGGCCCAGGCTCCCCCGGTAGAGGGGGCCTGCTGTCCTGCTCCACGCCGGGGGCGGCGCCACAGTGTAGGCGACGCCTATGAGGCCCTTGGGGGTGCAGACGGCCACGTAGAGCTGGTCTGGGCGGAGGCCGTGCACAGGGAGCTGGGCGAGCGGTAGGGCCAGGTACCGCGGGGCGGCGGCCCCGGGTCCCTGCCTGGACGCGGCTGCGAGGCCCGCGGCTAGGAGCAGTACAGTGGCGGCTAGGAGCAGCGCCGCGGCGGGCGGGGCCTGCTTCATGGTTGACGCGCCTGGCTGTGGGCTTGTCCTCTCTCTCTTTACGCCTGCTACACGTGGCTGCGCTGGTCACGGCGGGCGGGGGTTCCCGTCTCCGCGGCGGAGCCTGCGGAGGGCCTCGACGAGCCGCGTGGAGCCCATGCGGTGGCTTGTCCTCCTCCGTGGGGTGCGTACCAGGACGGGGTGGCCTAGGAGGTTCATCTGGCCTGTCAGGAGCGCCACTCCCCGGGGGAGCCGGGTGAGGCGGTCGCGGAGGTGCTGGGGGAGCCCGCCGGCGGCGCGGGAGACGTAGGCGACGTCGTCGGGGGCGCTGCGGTGCACCAGGAACGTGTTGAGCATGCTGAGCACGACGGGGTCTATGAAGCTGGGCCTCTGGCTCACCATCACCAGGCTTATCCCGAACTTCCTGCCCTGCGTGGCTATGAGGGCGAGGTAGTCTCTTGCTATGCTCCAGGCCACGGGGTAGGTGCGGGGGTTGGGGGCGTAGTTCTGGGCCTCCTCTATGACGAGGGCCAGGTACCTCTCAAGCCCCCGGGTCTTGTAGTCCGTGAAGCGGCGGTAGAGGAGGCGGGCAAGGTAGGCTATCACCAGCTGCCTTAGGGGAAGCGGCACGCCGGGGGCGCCCTCGGGCGAGAAGTCGAGGATGACCATGAGCTGCCTCGTTGTCGCCTCGTCGACGAGGCGGTCGTCTAGGCTAGGCTTGCTGCTCAGGAGGCGGTAGCTGCGGGCCAGGTCCTGGTGGAGCTTCTCCACCGCGCTCCTAGCCGCCCTGCCGGTCTGGGCGTGGAAGGGGGCGCCGCCGCCGCGGCTAAGAGAGTCTATGGCCTCGTATAGCATCCCCACCTTGCCGGTGAGGAGCTCCGTGTAGCCCGCGGCGCCCTCGAGTTCCCGCAGCGCCCTCTCCAGGAGGCTCACCTGTAGCTCGTTGAGCTCGAAGCCGCCGCTCCTATAGGCCACTATGAACTCCGCTATCTCGCGGGCCGTGAACCCGTCGAGGCTTATCGACAGGGGCCTCGTGTAGGGCCGGAAACGCGCCGGGGAGCCCGGGAAGACGAGGCGCAGGACGCCGCCGTACTCGCCTATACGCTCGCCACGCGCATAGGCCTCGTGGTAGTCCAGGTAGTCCCCGTTGGCGTCGACAACCACCACCGGCAGCGCAGCGTACTCGCCGCCCCCAAGGGGTATCCGGGAGAGCGCCTCCAGCAGCGCGCCGACCGCGTAGCTCTTCCCGCTCCCCGTCTCGCCGAACACGCCGAGGTGCATCGTTATGTTCTCCACCAGCAGCGGGGCCCCGAGGCCCTCGTAGCCCAGGAGGCTCCCGTACCACACGACGCCCGGCTCCTCGCCCCCCATGCCCAGCAGGCGGGGGAGAGACCCCGGGTCGAGCAGGCAGACAGGGTCGCCGGGCCAGGGGGGCACGCCGGGCTCGCCCAGGCCCCCGGGCGAGGGGGCGCCTAGCACCGAGGCCTCCGCCAGCACGTAGCCCTGCGAGGAGAGCAGCCGGGGCAGGCGGCCCTCCCTCCGGGCAAGAACCCAGTCGTCGCTCCCGCTGAAGGCGGGGTTGACGGGCCGCAGGGACTCAACCCTCGCAACTATCACGCCCCCCCTGCCGTGTATGGACACAAGCATGCCCTCCCTCAGGAGCCGCTCGCCGAGGCTGCTGAGCTGGAACACGACGCGGCTCGTAGAGGAGCCGGAGAGCACGTAGCCGACAAGACTGTCGCAGCCACCGCCGGAGCCGGGCAAGCCCTAGACGCCCCTCCCCCCGGGGGGAGGGGGGCTGCGCACGTAATTAGGGCCCGGGGGGCTGGCGCCTGCTGGGCTGAGAGCGTTGACGCGGCTGGCCGAGGCTGTGGAGGAGCTGGGCGGGCGCCTGGAGGAGAGGGACGGGGAGGTGCGGCTGGTCTTCGGGCGGCGGGGCTTCAGCCTCGTTGACCTGCCGCGCGAGGCGCTGGAGGAGCTCCTGGGCTACAGGCTCGTCGTGATAGTCGAGGAGGGCTACGGCGAGGGGAAGGTGGGTTACTACTACTATGTTAAACCGGCTGAGGTGGAGCGCCTCCTCTCCATGACGGGCGGCTCCTAGACCCAGTCCTCGGGGTCATAGTCTATGATTAGCCTGCGTTTCTCCCCTACGCCGCCGTCGCCGTCATCGTCGCCCATAATGTCGCCCAGCGCCGCCAGGGCCGCGCCGGCGAGGCCCACGCCGAGGAGCACCGGGAGCAGCAGCGCGAGGGGCTGGAGAGGGCTGGGTGGCTGAGCCTCCGGCGCCGCGGCGGCGCGCGGCCCGGCCGCCAGGGAGGCGGCGAGCAGGCGGCGAGCCTCGGGAACCGCCTCCAGGCCCTTCTCGGTGAGGCGGAGCCTCCGGCGCCGGAGCACTAGCAGGCGGCGCTCCTCCACCTCGAGGAGCCCCCTGGAGCGGAGCCTTTCTACGAGCCTCCCCGCCGTCGCCTCGTCTGTGTTTAGCAGCATCGCCACCTCTTTCTCGCTCCTGGCGCCCGCGTTCACGGCCAGAAGGGCGGCGGCCTCCGCCGCGGTCATAGACGTAGCCATTCCTGCTCCTCTCCCCAGGGGCCAGTGTAGCTGCACAGCCGCCGGGTATACGGGTAGCGGCCGCAGCAGCCGCCTATAGGGGCCGCCGCGGCGGCGCCACTACCCGGAGGCGGAGGTAGGCCGGAGGCATGCCGCGGATAGACGAGGCGCAGGCCGCCCGCGTGGGCTCGGCGCTACGGGGAGCAGCGGCCAGCTACGCGGCCAGCCCGGAGGACTTCACTGACCCGCGCTACTACCCCGACAGGGGCGCGGACGCCGAGACGGTGGCAGCCTACTTCCTCGTAATGGTGGCCATGGATCACCGCCTCAGTAGGCCTGGGAGGCCCTACGAGGCCAGGCTTACGGGAGAAGGCCTCTACCATGGCGCCGACCTGCTCTACCGTCTCGGCCGCCGCCTCCTGGACCAGGACCCGGGCTTCTTCTCGGCGGAGAGGCTCGAGAGGGTGAGCGTGGAGGAGGTGCGTGCATGGCTCTGCGTGGGCGGCGCCTGCCCCCCGGATCCCGGTGTGAGGGCGGCGCTGCTGCGCGACCTTGGGAGGAAGCTCCGGCTACTCTACGGGGGGAGCGCCCTCCGGCTCCTCGAGGAGAGCGGGGGCTACCTCCATACTTGGAGCCCGGAGGCGCCGGGGCTGGTGGAGAGGCTGAGGCTGTTCGAGGCCTACAGCGACCCCGTGGAGAAGAAGGCCATGCTGTTCGCGAAGTTTGTTGAGAGGAGGGGGCTGCTGCGTGTACGCGACTCGTGGAACAAGCGCGTCCCGGTGGATAACCACCTTACGCGCATCGCTCTCCGCGTGGGCCTCGTGGAGCTGGAGCCGGGGCTCTGGGAGAAGCTGAGGAGGGGCCTGGAGTACACGCCGTGGGAGGACGTCGCGCTGCGGGTTGCTGTGAGGGAGGCGTGGCACCTCGCCGCCCGCCACGCCGGCGTGGACGACTTCCTCCTGGACGACCTCCTCTGGACCATGGGGCGCCGTGTCTGCGTCCACGGGGAGCCCCGGTGCCGGCGCTGCAGCGGCCACGCGGCCTGCCGCGGCGGCGAGTGCGTCCTACGCCCCGTCTGCCCCGTCGGCCTCCGCGTTGCGGAGCCGGTCGAGGAGCACCTTTTCCTGGACACGTACTGGTACTAGGCCGCGGAGAGGGACGAGGCAGGCGGCCAGGCTGCTGTGGCGGTCGAAGTCGACCCCGCACGAGCCCTCGGCCGCCCTGCCGCAGGCGGCGGATAGCAGGCGGAGGAAGAGGCCCGGCTCAGCGGCCGCCAGCCGCGTGAGGAGGTGCTGCACCACAAGCTCCCGCCTCAGGCGGCGCCACTCCTCCTCGAGCCCCCTGCCCTCCTCCAGCCAGCGGGCCGCCGCTGCCGCCAGGGCCGCGATGGCGTAGAGGCCGCCGCCCGTGTAGGGCTTGGAGGCGCAGAGGACGTCGCCGAGCCCCCCTACTCGGCCGTGGACGGCGCGGGGAGCCGGGGGGCCGCGCAGTATGTGGCCGCCTCTCGCGCCGAGGACACGGCTTGGCTCCGCGAGGCCGCGGCGGGCGAGGAGGGCGAGCAGGGCCTCGAGGCGGCGGTGGAGGCGGGCGGGCCGGCTGGAGGCTAGCCCTACCACGGCCTCCCTCCCGCCCTTCACCGGGGCGAGCCAGGCGAAGAACCCGGGGGCCAGGGGGGTGCCGTGTATCGTGACGAAGACCTCGTCGGGTATCCTCCTGGAGAGCAGGAGCCTCGCCTCGAGGCCGGTGGCGCGTAGGCAGCCGGTCTGGGGGGCGGCGCCGCTGCGCCTCTGGGCCCCCGTGGCGACTAGCAGCCTGGACGCCCTTATCCTGGCAACACCGCCCGGCGTCTCCACCAGGGCCTCGACGCCGCCGGGGAGGGGACGGGCGGCTACGAGCCGGCTCCTGGTCGCAACACGGTGGCCCCTGGCGGCGGCGAGCCCGGCCAGGTAGTCCTCCAGCCCGGGGCGTGCGAGCTTCACCGCGAGGGGCCGGGCGGAGACGCTGCAGCGCTCCCGGAGCCTCCCGTCCAGGAAGAGGGCTTCCCGGTAGTACGCCTCGACGAGGCCTTCGGCCTCTAGCCTCCCGATGCTCGCCCCTGCCAGGTGCCGGGCGGTCCAGGGGCTCACTATGCCGGTGCAGTGGGCGGGCACGCCCAGGCGCGGCATGGCCTCGACTATTATCGCGTCCGCGCCGCGTAGCCTGGAGGCGGCGGCGAGCCCGGCCGGCCCCCCGCCCGCTACGAGTACACGCATCGGCGCCCAGGGGGAGGGGCTGCTCCGCCCGGGCTGGGGGTTTACTGGCTGGCGGGGCACCGCAGCGCCCTAACCACGGCCGCCATGGTGGGGAGGACTATGAGGGGGCCTGCGAGCACTGCGCCAGCGGCGGGGAGGGGGCCCAGGGGGATAGCCAGCGCCATGCCTAGCGCCCCGTTCTGGGAGCCGGTGAGGGCGAGGGAGACGGTGCTGCCGCAGCCGGCGCGGAGCAGGCGGGCGGCGAGGTAGGCGGCCAGGTAGCGGCAGGCGTTGTAGGCGAGGAGTAGCGCTGCCAGCGCCGCCACGCTGCCGGCGAGGCGGGCGATTGTCGGGGCCGAGACGGCGACGACTATTGCGACCAGCGTGTAGAGCGAGAGGCATGAGGTGAGCGCTAGCAGCCTTGCGACGCGTGGCCCCGTGGAGGCGCGCTGCGAGGGGGGAAGCCTTGTCACCAGCAGGCGTAGGGCCTGTGCCGCGGCGAAGCTCCCGCCTATGTAGATGACTATGCTCCTGACTATCATTGCGGTGGGTGAGTGGGCTGCCGCCTGGTGGAGGAGGAGGCGCGCCCATATGGGCATAACCAGGGGGGCAGCAGCGAAGGTGGCGACAACGGTGGCTATGCTTAGCTCGACGTTGCCGCCGGCTAGGGCGGCGAAGGCCGGGGCGGGCATCGCCACCGGGGCCAGGGCTACAAGCACGACCCCGGCCAGCAGGGCCGCCGCCTGGGGGGCTAGGAGGTGCCGGGCGGGCGCTACTAGGAGGAGGAGCGTCTCTAGGGGGTAGAGCGCCGTGTAGAGCAGCAGGGCCGCGGCTAGTAGCCGGGCGCTGCGGCGGAGGCGGCGCAGCAGCCCCCATCCCGCCTCTATCGCGTACATGGGCTGGAGTAGCATCGTGAAGACGAGTAGCGGCGAGAGCGGCTTCAGCCTGGCGAAGAGGGCGCCATACTTTAACCCTATTATGGTGAAGGCCGCGAACTCTGCGGCGACTATCTCGAATATGCGGCTTGTCAGCAGGCTGCCGGCTCCTCTTCTACCCCCCACTACCCCTTCCACCGGAGGGGTTGCCGGCTTGTCCGCTGGTTGAAGCCCCGCCGCCTCTGCTTTCAGGCGCAAGGCTTTTCAGGAGCGAGAGGGCCTGGTGGAGCAGCTCCGCCTCGTCGAGAAGGTTCGCCATCTCCTCTAGGCCTCTCCGTGTGAGGCGGTACCTCTTCCTGCCGCGGGGGCCCTGCTCGGCGACCTCGACCAGGCCACGTTTCTCGAGCAGCGTTATGGCCTTGTATACTGCGGCGTCACGCACGTCTACTCCGAGGCTTTGGAGTAGCTTCTGGAGCCCGTAGCCGCATAGGGGCCCCCGGCGGTGTAGGGCGAGCAGCAGCAGTAGCTGGAGATGGGGCAGGCAGCTGTGCTTCACACCCCTCTCAGCCCTCCCCTGGCTGCTGGTGGGGGCGGGGCCTATCTGGAGCCGTGCAGGGGTTACGGCCGGCGACATATCGGGCAGCGATACCACTATATTTCGCCTACACGCACCCCACCCCGCCGGGGCGGCGCAGTGGACGCCATCACCGCGGAGGATCTACGGAAGAGCTACAACGGGTTCGAGGCCCTCAGGGGTGTAAGCTTCCGGGTCAGGAGGGGCGAGGTCTACGGCCTCCTAGGCCCCAACGGGGCAGGCAAGACGACCACCATGGGGATACTGGTTACCCTGATAAGGCCCAGCGGGGGCCGCGCCCTGGTGGCCGGCTTCGACGTGGCCAGGGAGCCGAGGGAGGTGAGGAAGAGGATAGGCGTAGTCTTCCAGGAGCCGACTATAGACCGAGACCTTACCGCGTGGCAGAACCTCTACATACACGGCATGATATACGGGCTGGGGAGGCGGGAGATAGAGGAGAAGGCACGGGAGCTCATGGAGCTGGTGGGGCTCTCGGGGGCCCTCCACCGGCCTCTACGGAGCTACAGCGGCGGCATGATAAGGCGGTTCGAGATAGCCAGGGCGCTGCTCACAGAGCCCCAGGTCCTCTTCATGGATGAGCCTACTGTGGGGCTCGACCCCCAGGCGAGGGCCCGCGTCTGGGACGTGATAAGGAGCCTTAAGCGGCTCGGCGTCACTGTGTTCCTCACAACCCACTACATGGAGGAGGCGGAGATGCTCTGCGACCGCGTGGCGATAATAGACCACGGCAGGGTGATAGCCGAGGGGGCGCCGGAGGAGCTCAAGGCCCGCCTCGGGGGCGACACTGTCTACCTCCGCGCCGCGTCCAGGATTGACGCGGAGAAGCTTCTCCGCATAGCCGGCGTCTACGGGGAGGCAAGGGTGGCGGAGGACGGGCGGACAGTGGTCCTGGTGACGAGCGACGCGCCGTCCAAGATACCCTCCATTCTCGGCGAGGCACGCGCGGCAGGGATAAGGGTCGTCGAGGCCAGGTACGTCCGCCCCACGCTTAACGACGTGTTCCTCATGTTGACGGGGAGGAGCCTACGCGACGAGGAGGGCGGCTGGAGGGACTGGATGCGGCTCCACATACACGCCGGCAGGAGGTGAGGAGGCGTGACGGAGGCCCTCAGGGAGGAGGGCAAGGCAGCCACCCGGGCCGCGGGGGAGGAGGCCGGCCGCGAGCCCAGCTGGGGGCAGGCCTTCACCGCCATGGCTATGCGGCAGCTGCTCCGGTTCCGCACGGCCAAGAGCAGGCTGTTCAACAGCATAGTGTTCCCGCTGATATGGCTCGTGTTCTTCGGGCTCGGCTGGAGCGCCGCGTTCAACATGCTCGGGCCCGGGGCGAGGATGCTGTTCGGCGGCCTCGACTACCTGGAGTTCCTCGCGCCGGGGATAATCGTCATGACCGTTTTCATGGCTGGGTTTGGGAGCGGCCTCGGCATCATATGGGACCGGGAGTTCGGCTACTTCAAGGAGATACTTGTCTCTCCCGCCCCGCGCCCCGCGCTGCTGGCCGGCAGGATATTCGGCGACACGGTGGCGGCTATGATACAGGGAGTGGCGATGGCGCTCCTGGTGGCCGTCGTGGCCGGCTGGCCCGGAGTGGGCGGCCTAGCCGCAGGCCTGGCGGCTGCATTCGTCTCGGCCCTAGCGTCGTCCGCCCTAGGGACCCTCATAGCGCTGTCGATGAGGAGCCCCGAGGGCTTCCACATAGTGATAAACCTGCTGATGATGCCCATGTTGTTCCTCAGCGGGGCCTTCTACCCGATAGACCCGCTGCCCGCCTGGCTCAGGGCGCTGGCCTACGCCAACCCCCTCTACTACGCAGTAGACCTAGCCAGGGGCGCCATGTACGGGGTCAGCAGCACCCCCCTGGTCCTCGACGCCGCGGGCCTAGCCGCGGTCACCGTGGCGTCGCTGGCTGCCGCCGCGGCGAAGTTCTCCAAGACCTACGTCGCCTAGCCATCTCCGCTGCCCCGCCCGGAGCAGCGGGCCGCCGCCAGGCTCGAGGCGAGCACCAGCAGCGCCCCCAGGGCCTGCGGCGGGGCGAGCCTCTCCCCGAGCAGCAGGAGCGCCAGCAGAGACGCAGTGAGCGGCTCGACGAGGCTTATCACAGCCACGCGGCCGGCCTCCAGCCTCGCCAGGGCCCTGGCGTTAAGCACGTAGGGCAGTATCGTGCCCGCCACAGAGAGGTAGGCCACGCCGGCGGCGTCGACGGGGCCGGGCAGGCGGCTAGGCCTCACCACCAGGGCCACAGCCGCGGCCGCGAATGGGAACGCGTGGACGGAGACCTCCTCGACCGACGCGCCCCTCCTCTGGCCAAGCCTTGCCAGGAGGATGTAGGAGGCATAACTGGCGCCCGACGCCAGCCCCAGGGCCGCCCCCAGCGGGTCAGCCACGGCCGTCGAGGAGGACAGGAGAGCAGCCCCAGCGACGCCCGCCGCCGCGGCAACGAGGAGCCTGGGCCGGAGGGGGTCGCCGGCCAGGGGCGAGAGGAGAGCCACCCACACCGGCGCAGTGTAGAGCAACAGGCTGGCCACGGCAGCGCCGACGCGCTGAACCGCCAAGAAGTAGGTGACGTAGAGCGGCGCGAGGCCGAGGACCCCGACAGCCAGGCTCCACCTGCTCGGCCAGCGGCCCGCCCACGCAGCGGCGAGGCTGAAGACGCTCGCAGCCAGCGGCCTCCCAAGGATGAGCCATCCCGGCTCCGCGCCCGCGGCCACGAGGAGGCGGTAGGCGACACCTATGCTGCCCCAGAGAACCGCGGCTGCAACGGCCTCAGCCGCCGCGGAGCCAGCGGCGGAGCCTGCACGGCGCATCGGTGACGACAAGATCCACCCCTAGCCCTGCTACCCTGCGGAGCGCGGCCGGCGTGTTAACCGTCCAGGCCGCCACCACATAGCCCCCGCGGTGCAGCTCCTCCACGAAGCCGGGGTCAAGGTAGCTGTACCGCACCGCGACGCCCGCCGCCGCGGCGGCCGAGACGAGGCCTGCCGGGTCGTGGGGCCGGCAGTCGATGCTTAGGAGCACGCGGAACCCCGTCGATGAGAGCCGCGGCGACAGGTTGTGCCACCGCGTCGAGACGTAGACCTCGCCGGGGTCGAGGCCGGCCGACCTGACCTCGCCCAGCAGCCGGCCAGGCTCGACAGGGTCCTTGAGGTCCAGCATCACGCGGGCCCCCGGGGGCAGCCACGAGAGGAGAGCCCGCAGGGGAGGGCTGGGGGTGAAGCGGAGCCCCTCTATCGCGCGGCCTATCCTCTCACGGAGCAGCAGGGGCGCACCAGCGGGCCCCACGTGGCCGCCGCGGAGCGTGCCGGACTCGTCGACGACGTCGACCTCGACCATGCCTGTGCAGGCAAGGTGGCGGCGGAGCCAGCGCTGCGTGTTAGCCCGGTGGCCTACGAGGAGCAAGGCGCACATCGCCGCCGTCGCCGCGGGGCTTCGAGGGAGAAGAGGAGGCGGTGGTAGAGCGGCGTTGTGGACCCGTGGGCGGGCTTCTGTGGCGGGCCCGCCGGGATTCGAACCCGGGACTTCCGCCCAGCCAGGCCAAGGCCCGCTGGTCTACGGGTTAAGAGCCCGCCGCTCTACCAGGCTGAGCTACGGGCCCAGCCACGCGCCGCCATGTCTTACTGCCCCACAGCCCGGGAGGGGGTATTTCAGCTTTTCCCGGGACCGGTTTCCTCCCTAACCCAGCGGCAGTAGTCGCCCAGGCACGCGGCCACGGGGAGAGCCAGTATCTCAGGCACCTCGTAGGGGTGCAGCTCGCGCACACGCCGCACAAGCTCCTCAAGCCTAGACATGGAGGTCTTGATTACGAGGAGGTCCTCCGCGTCGCTCTCTATGCTGCCCTTCCACCAGTACATGCTGTCAACAGGCGCGACGTTGACGCAGGCGGCGAGCCTCTCGCGGAGAACCGCCTCGGCAAGCTCGCGCCCCTTACCCCTCGGGGCGGTCACGAGCACGACAACCACACCGCTCTCCACGGCCCCCACCAATACGGGGGAGCACCGGCGCCGGGAGAATAGTTAGCCTTACCGCGCCCCCAGGGGCCGCCCGCTAGTTCTTTTCTCCCGCGGCGTGGGGTAGGTTTACCGCTGGGGCCTCCCCCGGCTGCATGGAAGGTGCGTCGACGTGAAGACCCCCTCCGGGAGGAAGATAGCCGTAACAGTGTCCGCGGTGTACGTGGTGTTCGAGCTTGCGGCGTTCTTCGCGCTCGCTACTGCCGTGGTTGTGAGCGTGTACAAGTTCTTCGAGAGCCTGTTCGCAGAGGGCTTCAACTACGAGGTCATGCTGGAGAAGGTGCTGCTAATACTGGTCTTCGTGGACCTTATGAGGACCATAGCCGGGAGCCTCACCGAGGGGCGCTTCAGGATGGACGTGCTGCTGGAGGCGATAACTATAGCCATAGCCAGGGATCTCATAGGGGCGCTCGCGCTCATAAAGGAGGAGTTTGTGCCCATAAAGCTGGCCACGCTGACCGGCATGCTGGCCGTCACCGCGCTGCTATGGTGGATGGCGCGCCGCGTGGAGACAAAGGAGCCCGGGCCGGCCATCACGCCGGAGGCCGTGAAGGAGGGCGGGTGAGGAGCGGCGCGCCTCGGCTCCTGCCGGAGTCTTCACCGCCCCTCCGGGGCTCCGCGGTGAGACCACCTTGACGCGTGCTCCGCATCGGCGCCGCCCGTGCTCCTAGCATCTCAGCACGCGGAGCAGCTCCTCGACGCTAGCCAGGGGGTACTCGAACCGGAACAGGGTGTAGGGGACCTTCCTCTCCTCCGGCGGCACCACGCTGTACACAGGCTTCGCGGTAGCTATAGCGGTCTTTATCTCGGTCTCGACGCCCATGTGGTGCGTGCCGTACATGGAGGGCCTGTAGGCGACCACGAAGTCTGCCTGCGTTACGTAGCCGAGGTCGCGGCGCTCTATGGAGGCCTCTATCTCCGAGCGGAGTATCTCCAAGTAGCCCGGGTTGCCCACCGTCCTCTTAACCGGGTAGATGGTGTCGTCGAAGAGCTTTGACGAGAGGTCGACAGGGTAGGGGTACTCGTGTATACCGTTCTCCGGGTGGGGCCACCTGGCCTCCCTCTCTATCCTGGTGGCGAGCGGCTCGCCGTCCGGCCCGGGTATCAGCTCGTCTATCGTGGTCGGCGAGTAGACTACTATGTGGCTGCAGCTCTCCTCTAGGCGCTTCTTGAACCCCTCTATGTCGAGCGCGTCCGGGTGGCGGCTCAGCGGCACCCCTTCTTTCGCCGCCTTCTCGCGCACCTTTGTTATAGGGTGGGAGATGTAGACGGTCTCGTAGCTGCGGCCTTCCTCGGTCTTCCTTCCGAGCAGTTTTGCCGCGAGCCTGGCGTGGCCGGTCCTGCTGTGCTTGGACGCGTATATCGCCACCTCGGCGCCCTGTAGCTGCAGCAGCTGCGCCACGCTGTGGTGGCTGCCCCTCCAGTGGATGAGGCCCGCCGGGTCGAGCACCTGGAAGCCGGTCACCTCGGGGGTCTCGCCGCGGGCTGCGCGCTCCGCCACGCGGTGGAGCACATGGTAGTAGTCGTCCACGTAGTCTATTACAGCTATGCTCCTCTCCTTCAGCGAGCGCAGGAGGAGCGCTACAACGGGGCTGACTATTATATTGTTGCGCCTGTAGTAAACCAGGTGCGCACCTATGACCGCCTCGTCGCTGGGCGACAGGTCCTCCATCATAGCGTTGAAGGCCTTCTCGAACCTCTCGGCCGCGCTCCTGTAGCCCACGAGGAGCAGCTCCGCCACGTGGTATATCGGCGCCCGGAACACCTCCTCGACATAGTCCTCGAACTTTGCCGTCGCTACCCCCAGCTCGCTCGAGAGGAACCCCAGCACGCGGGAGATGTTGGTGCCAGAGGTGCCGGATATCACTAGTAGCCGTCTCGGACGGCTGCCCGTCGCCAAACGCGACACCCTCGACGAGCCCGGGGAGGGAGGGCCTAGGCGCCGCCTGCACGGCCTGCGCCGGGCCCCTCCCGCCTCTCCACGTAGGCTGTGCCGTAGCCGACAAGTATTATCTTGTCCGGGGCCAGCGCCTTCAGCACCTCGGGCCTATTCGTAGAGGCTATGAGGGTTATGCCTGCGCTCCTCGCTATCCTGGAGAGTTTCCGGGCCACGCGCTGCGCTGTGAGCCTATCCAGGTGGGCCGTGAACTCGTCGATTATCAGCAGGTTCGGCTTCGAGGCCAGCATGCTTGCCAGCTTGGCCCTCTCCTTCTGGCCCGTCGAGAGCTCGTTGAACCGCGCCCTGTAGAATATCGCGTCGCTGAGCCCGACCGCGTTCAGCACCTCAACGGCGGCCGCGGGGTCGCCTATCCGGCGGTACACGTGCTCTAGGAGCGTCTCCTCCGCGTCGAAGACGGGCTCGTGCTCGCCCGGCAGGAGGTACTCTATACGCGTGTTCGGCGGGGCCTCGACGCTGCCCTCGTTCGGCGTGTAGCTCTCCCTTGTCTCGGGGTTCTCGCGCAGGCCGGGCACCGCTGCGCCGATTATCATGCGGAGCAGCGTTGTCTTCCCCGCCCCGCTGGCCCCCACTACTGCAACCACCTCGCCCGGCTCGATGTCAAGGCTCACGTCCCGTAGCACGTAGCGCTCGACTATCCTCCTCTCGGCGCCGAAGGCTCTCAGCACCTCCTGGAGGCTCTCCGGGAGCCGCGATATGTCGAGCTCGCTGCGGTATATCTTGGTGAGCCGGCTTATCCTCAGGGGGGACGCGAGTTTCTCGACGACACCGTACCTGCTGCGGAACAGGCGGCCGCCGTGGCTCCGGCCGACGGGGTCTTCGCGCAGGTAGCGCTCGATGCAGCGCTTCGCCTCCTCGCTGAGGGGGTACATGAGCACGGGGCGGCCGCTCGCCGTGTCCCACATGTAGACGAACCCGGCCTTCTCGAAGAACGGGTTGTACCTAGCCATCTGTGCCACTGTCTCCACTATGTGTTTCCCCCTCTTCATCTCGGGCACTCTGCGCTCCTCTATCCACCTCAGCGCCATCCTGACAGCAACGACGCCTAGGCCGTCGCCCCTGTAGTCGGGGTGGACCACGACGCGGGCTATCCTGGCGGCCGCCGTGTTTGCGCGGCGCAGGGCCTCGTCAGCTATCGCGTCGCCGAGCGCCGCGCGGGCGACCCGCCTGCTCTGGTACAGCTCGAGTAGCTCCCGGAACTTCCTGAGCAGCTCCCTCCTCCTGCTGTAGGCCAGCGGCCAGAAGGTGGGGTGGAACCAGTCCCTGCCACATATCTTCTCCCTGGCCATCCTCTCTATCTCGAAGCCCCCCTCGGGCCGCGGGACGCGGCGATGCATCAACGGTATCGGCGTGTCGACCCTCACGTAGGCGACTATCCTGGGCTCGTAGGGTTCGCGCCTCTTCAGCTCTAGTACTAGGAACCTGCTTGACGGCAGGCTTCCCCTTATCTCCTGCAGCTTCATCGGGACACCGCAGCGGGGGCAGGTTGGCTGCACGTTGGCCTCCTTATAGTAGCCGCAGACGGGGCACCTCCATATCGCGACTATCTCCTCCTTGCTGGCGTAGTGGTACTGCTCCAGCCCCACTATCTCCTCGTAGTCCTGCTCCGTCACCGCCTCGCGGGCCACAACATCGTACTCGTAGACCTCCTCCCCCACAATACTCTCCTTGACGAGACGGGTCTCCGCCCTCCACGGCGGCCACGCCTTGACGCGCTCCTCTCTCCCCTCGCCTCCCCAGAGGCGCCACAGCTCATAGCTATCCCTGGGCGCGACGTAGACGCCGCCCACGGGCTCCGGCTCGTCGAGGAACCTCACGAGCACGCGCTCGCCGGGCGAGAACCAGCGGGCAAGGGAGCCCGGCATGAGGAGCGCCACGCGGCGGCCCTCGGCTTCGACTACGAGGCCGCCGCGCCACCTGGAGCCCACCAGCGGCACGTTCCTCGACACTACCCTGGCCGATATCTCTCTCATCACGGGGAGCCCGGCTTGCCGGCTGACACGGCTCTGCTGCGCCACCTCTCAGCCCTCCATAGCCCGGCGAGGGCCACTGGCCCCGGCCGTGCGCGTCGGCGCTGCAACTCTAAAAGGAGGGCGTCCATAGCCTCGGCCTCCCCGAGGGCTGGGAGGGCCTGGAGGAAGACGCCGGAATGGCCAGGATAGCGCTCGTCACAGCACGCCGGGCTCGGCGCCAGGTGGAGGAGGCTGCCAGGCGCATCGCGGAGAGGACAGGGTGGAGGGTCGACGTGGTCGAGGCGCCGGTCGAGATAGCCGCCCTTATACCGAGGGACGTGCTTGAGAACGTGCTACGCGGCCTCCGCGGCTACGACCTGGTGATAGTCCCCGGGGGGCTGGGCTACGACGCCGCGGGGCTCGGCCGCAGGCTGGGGGTGCCGGTGGTCCGCGGCCCGCGCGACGCCGCGGGGCTCGAGCTGCTGGCCGAGCTGGGAGAGGAGGGCCTGGAGAGGCTCATGGAGGAGGGCGAGCTGTCGCCCAGCCTTCTCCTGGAGCGGTGGCTGAGGGAGCTGAGGGAGCACCATTTCTCCAAGCCGGGGCTCGACCTCTGCGGGCTGCGCGTCCCACTGAGGCCTCCCCCTCTGGTCGTGGCCGCCGAGGCCTACGGGGGGGACAGCGTGGCTTCGCTGGTGGAGGAGGCTAGGCGGCTCGCATCCCACGGGGCCGACATGGTGGTGCTGGGGCCGCCGAGCGGCTGGGGCAAGGAGGAGGTGGTCGAGGCCGCCAGGATGGCGAGGCGGGAGACCGGGCTACCCGTGGCCCTGGACACCGCCGACGTGGAGGCGGCCGCCGAGGCTATCCGGGAGGGCCACGCCTGCCTCTACATGAGCATAGGCATGTGGAACCGGGCTAGGGCCCTGGAGGCGCTGCCGGGCGGCGCGGCGGCCGTGGTGCTCCCCTCCGGCAGCGACTACTCGCTGCCCTCCTCGCCGCTTGAGAGGGTTGAGGCGCTGCGCGCCCTCGTGGAGGAGGCCAGGGAGGCGGGGCTCCGCCCGGTGGCGGACCCGGTGCTGGACGCGCCGGGGCAGGGGAGCCTCGGGCTGAGCATCTCCAGCTACTACCTGGCGTCCTACGAGATAGCCGATGCGCCCCTGATGGCCGGGATAGCTAATTTCTACGAGCTCGTCGACGCCGACAGCCATGGCCAGATAGCTGCGCTGGCCCAGGTTCTCGGGGAGAGCGGCGCCTCCATACTGCTCGTCACCGAGGCCAGCCACAAGACCCGCATGGCGGTCTCCGAGGCCAAGATAGCTGCCACCATGGTCTCACTGTCGCTGCTGAAGAGGAGGCAGCCGAAGGACCTGGGCGTGGACCTCCTCTACGTGAAGGAGAAGAGGCCGAGGAGCCAGGGGGGCGCGCCGCGGAGGCCGAGGCTCAGCCTCGACGCGGCCACCGTCTCGGCCTGGCACGGGTTCCGCCTCGACAGGGCTGGGAGCCACCGCATAGCCGTCTCCGGCGGCGAGATACGCGACTACTACATAGGCAGGAAGGGCACCGTCCTGCTCAGGGGGCGCAGCGGCCGCGACCTCTACCGCGCCGCCGCCTACCTAGGCCTCGCGTCGGAGCCCAGCCACTACGCCTACCTCGGCTACGAGTACTGCAAGGCGGAGCACGCGCTGGCCATGGGCAGGAGCTACAGCCAGGACTCGCCCCTCCTGGTGCCCCCCTGGGCTAGGGGCTACCGCGTCTACAGCCCCCTCAGGGGGGAGGTGGAGGAGCTGCGCCGGGAGCCTGGGGGGAGGCGCTAGCTCGGCGCAGCCATCTCGCCGCGTAGCCTGGCCAGCCTGTCCGGGTAGTCGGTGGCCACCGCGTCGACGCCCCGCTCGACCAGGCGCCGGACCCATTGCGGGTCGTTGACCGTCCAGGCCACGACCTTCAGGCCCAGCCGGTGGGCTAGGGCCACCGCCTTCGCGGTCGCCAGCGGGTAGCGTGGGAGCACTATCCGGCACCCCAGCCTCTTGCACTGGTATATCTTCCCCGGCGGCTTGAAGTAGATGATGCCAGTGGCGAGGCCCGGGAGCCTCCTCATAGCAGAAGCCACTATCTCCTCCTCGAAGCTTATCAGGGCGACGTAGTCCTTCGCCGCCAGCTTCTCGACCACGCTGCAGACCCTCAGCTCGTCCCCCGGGTTCTTCACGTCGAGAAAGACGCCTATCCTGCCGCGGGCCGCCTCCAGAACCTCCTCTACCGAGGGCACCGGCTCGCCGCCCACACGGAGCCTCCTCAGCTCCCCGAAGCCGACACTCCTCACGTCGACCCGGACGCCGCCGTCGGCCACTATGACGCGGTCGTGGCTAGCCACCGGCACGCCGTCGGCAGTGACCTGGACGTCGAACTCCGCCACGTCGGCGCCGCTCCTCACCGCGGCCTCGAGGCCTGCGAGGCTGTTCTCGGGCGCCAGCCCGCGGGCGCCCCGGTGGGAGACGATAGCGAAGGGCCTGCGGGAGAGACGCGCCAGTATCTCGGCCAAGCGCGGCGCACCACGCACCGCCCGGGGCCGCGCGGGGCCGGAGAAAAGGGCAGCCGCCAGGCGCCGCGCCTAGCCCTCGAGGAGCCGCTCTAGCCGGCGCCTCACCGCCGCCGCCACGTCCCGGGTGGAGGCCGGGCCGCCAAGATCCGGGGTGAGCACGCGGTCCGTGACCAGGGCGAGCTCGACCGCCCTGTCTACCAGCCGCGCGGCACGCGCCAGCCCCTCGTCGCCGCGCCTCCGCGCCAGGTATTCGAGCATCAGCCGGGCCGCGTGGATGGCCGCAACCGGGTTAGCCACACCCTTGCCGGCTATGTCGAAGCCGGCTCCATGCACCGGCTCGAAGACCGCCGTGTCTGCGCCGTACTGGCCGCTGCCGCAGAGGCCGAGGCTGCCGGCGAGGCCCGCCGCCAGGTCGCTGAGTATGTCGCCGTACAGGTTCATGGTCACCAGCACGTCCATCCTCTCCGGGGACCGCGCCAGGTTGTAGGCCGCGGCGTCCACTATCAGCTCGTCCGCCTCCACGCCGGGGTATGCCGGGGCGAGCCGGCGGAACTCCTCGAGGAAGAGGCCGTCAGCCAGCTTGAGTATGTTGGCCTTGTGGACGCATGTGACCCGGCGCCTGCCCGCCGCCCTCGCGTAGTCAAAGGCGAACCTTATGATGCGCTCGCTGCCGCGCCGCGTCACGATCTTCAACGCATAGGCCTCGTCCCGGAACCTGCCCTCGACGCCCGCGTAGAGGCCCTCAGTGTTCTCCCTAACTATCACCACGTCGAACACGCGTGGAGACACGCCGGGGTAGCCGCGGCACGGCCTCAGGTTCGCGTAGAGGTCCAGGCGCTGCCTTATGGCGACGTTTATGCTGCGGTAGCCACCCGGCCCCACGGGGGTAGCGAGGGGGCCCTTGAGGACCGCGTCTGCGCCACGCAGCCTGTCGAAGAAGTCCTCCGGGTAGGGCTTGCCGGTTCTCCGGTAGTAGGCCAGCCCGGCCTCAAGCCTCTCGAACTCTATGCCGGCCGTCACCGGCTCTACCGCGTGGAGCGCTGCCTCGACAACCTCGGGGCCTATGCCGTCGCCAGGTATCACCACCACGTGGTAGCTGCGCGTCAACCCGGTCACCACGGGAGGCGGCCGTTCCTCCGGATGTACTCCACTATGCCCCCGGCGCGTAGCACCTCGAGCAGCACGGGGGGCGGCGGCTGGAACCTCTCCTCGACGCCCCGTGTCTCGTTCCTCACAACGCCCCTCTCCATGTCTACCAGCACCGTGTCCCCCTGCTCGGTGACGTCGGGTATCCTCTCCGAGACTATGACCGGGAGCCCGATGTTGATAGCGTTCCGGTAGAATATCCTGTGGAAGCTCTTAGCCACGACCGCGCCTATGCCGGCCAGCTTCAGGAGCCGGGGGGCGTGCTCCCTGCTGCTGCCGTAGCCGAAGCCCCTCCCCGCCACTATCACGTCGCCCGGCCTCACCTTCTCGTAGAACCCCGGTATGACCTCCTCGAAGACGTAGGGCAGCATGTCCTCGAGCCGGTTTATCTTAGCGAACTTGTACTTGCCGCTGATAATGTGGTCGGTGCTTATGTTGTCCCCGAGCCTCCACGCCCTGCCGCGTATAAGCCAAGCCACGCCAACCCACCTCCACGGAGAGCTAGGGGGCATACCTGTAGCCCGGGTCGGTCAGCATGAGGGGTGCGTCGCCGCGGAGGAGGCTCCGCGGGTCGGTTATCCTCCCCGTCACCGCCGCCGCGGCCGCCGTGGCGGGGCTCGCCAGGTAGACCTTTGACGACTTGTGCCCCATCCTGCCGGTGAAGTTGCGGTTCGTGGTAGAGACTGCGACCTCGTTCTCGCCCAGAAGCCCCAGGTGGGCGCCTATGCAGGGGCCGCAGGTGCCGTAGGCGACGAAGCACCCCGCGTCGGTGAGCACGTCTATCACCCCGTCGCGGAGGAGGCGCCTGTAGACCCTCCTGCTGGCGGGTATCGCGACGCACCGCACCCCCTCCGCCACCCTGCGGCCGCGGAGTATCCTCGCAGCCGCCACGTAGTCCTCGTAGCGCCCGTTGGTGCAGCTCCCTATGAACACCTGGTCCACCTCCACCCCCTCTACCTCCGTGACCGGCTTCACGTTGTCAACGTTCGGCGGCGCCGCGACAACCGGCTCAAGCTTGCCCAGCTCTAGCACCATCTCGTCGGCGTAGCCGGCGCCGGGGTCTGGCTCGATGCGCGGCACGTCCAGGCCGTGGAGGGCCTGGAACCAGGCCCTGGCGACGCTGTCGCTAGGGAAAAGCCCCACCTTGGCCCCCATCTCTACCGCCATGTTGCTTATTGTCATCCTGGAGTCCATGCTCACGTAGCGTAGCCCGTCCCCCTGGTACTCCACCGCCCTGTATATCATGCCGTCGGAGCCCACCTTGCCTATAATTGTGAGCACTATGTCCTTGCCCATAATGTAGGGGGGAGGGGTGCCGTCAAGCACCAGCCTCACCTGCTCCGGGACGCGGAACCAGAGCTTCCCGGTAGCCATCGCCACCGCGGCGTCCGTGCTGCCCACGCCCGTCGCGAACGCCGCGAACGCGCCGCCAGTCACGGTGTGGCTATCGGCGCCCACGACGAAGTAGCCCGGCCTCACGAGCGCCTCGTCGGCCACAACCTGGTGGCTTATCCCGTTGCCCACGTCGAAGAGGCGGACGCCGCGCTCCCTGGCGAACCTCCTCATAGCCTGGTGGACCAGTGCCGCGGCAACAGTGGGGGCCGGGGCGGCGTGGTCTATGAACAGCGCGACGCGGGAGGGGTCGAACACCTGGTCGAGGAGGGGCGTCTGCCTCATAACCTCCACTGCCAGGCCAAAGGTGCCGTCGTGCGCGTAGACCAGGTCTAGCGGCGCAACCACTATCTCCCCGGGCGAGGGGGCCCTCCCCGTCTTGGCCTCGAAGAGCTTCTCGGTGAGCGTCCGGGGCTCAGGCAAGGAGACCCACCACCGTCACGCCTCACGCCTACCCGCTTGCATGTGCCGCCTCTACGCCTAGGAGCGGGGTGCAGATACTGCACCCAGTAAAACACTGCCTATAAACAGCCTGTGCGCTAAACGCACCAAGCACCTTGGCGTGTTTCAGGATACGCCACCCTGCTGTCTATGCATGCGCCCCGGAGGCCTCCAGCCCGGCGGCGCGGCCCGCCAGCTGGGGGAAGTACCTCGACGCGAGCAGCTCCATCTCCTCGTCGCTGAGCGGCGTGTGCCTCCCAGTCTCGTCGAACACCCGGACCACGTCCCGGTAGAGCGCCTCGACGCGCGGGTCGTTCTTGTCGAGCACGGCGGCCTCGCCCGGCGGAAGCCTCGACCGGAGCCACATGAGCACAGCCGCCCTCCCCCCGTACGGCGTCACGGCGATGTCGGCGCTCCTGCCCACTATGCCCGGGTCGAAGGGGAGGTAGACCTCCGGGTTCTTCATGAGGCCGTCTATGTGTACCCCGGCTTTCGTGCGGAACGCGTTCCTGCCCACCAGCGGCTGCCACTCGGGCACACGGACACCCATAGACTCCAGCATCTCCACCACCTCGGGCAGCTTCTCGAGCCGCGGCCTCCGGCCCGTGATGCCCGCATAGTGGAGCAGCATGACCTCCAGGGGGCAGTTGCCCGCCCTCTCGCCGATACCGAGCAGGGTACAGTTGCTCAGACCGGCGCCGTGTATCCACGCAGCTAGGTGGTTGGCGACCACCAGCCCCATGTCGTTGTGGCCGTGGAACTCTATCTGGTCCGCCCGGAGGCCCGCCTCCCGCAGCGCCTCCACCAGGGCGGGGACGCCCCGGGGCGGGGGCGCCTCGGGGAACGGGACGCCGAGGCCGAGCGTGTCGGCGAGCTTCACGCGGAAGTCGACGCCGTAGCGCTCGCTTAGCCGGATAAGCTTCTCCACGAAGGGGAGTATGTTGTCGCCCAGGCTGGCCCTCGTGGCGTCCTCGAGGGTGCAGCGTACCACTATACCCTTCTTCATGGCCTCCTCTACTACTGAGAGGTACTTCTCTATCGCCTTCTCCCTCGTCAGTCCGAGCTTGTAGTAGATGTGGTAGTCGCTTATGCTTGTGAGCAGCGTGGTCTCCTCCAGGCCTGCCTCCACCACTAGGCGGAGATCGCTAAGCGTCGCACGAACCCAGCCTATGGGCCGCGGGTACTCGTAGCCGGCCTCGAGGACCCTCCGCACCAGCTCCCTGTCGCGGCCAGTGTAGAGGAAGAACTCGGCGCTGAAGATGGAGCCGTCCCCGCCCAGCTCCACCAGGGCCTCGTATATCCTGTACCCCTCCTCGACGCTAAGTGGCCTCCAGCCCTGCTGGCCGTCCCTCAGCGTGGTGTCAGTGACGGCGAGCCTGTCCGGCTCAAACCACCTCGGGGCGGCGGAGAGGGGGAGACGCGGCGGCTCAACGTAGGGGAAGACATCTCTAAACAGGCGGGCACCACTACTTATAGCCACCAGTACCACCTCTTCAAACAATCACAAGCAGCTACGTCACTCAGTTTACAGCTGCGTCCACTTTCTACAGGCTACGTCCGAACAGGGTAGCGGACACTTATCTGTCTTAAAACTATCGCAGCCAGCTAGGCGTACGGAGAGAAGAAGCCACAACGCTATAACCAGCCGGATAGTAGGCTCGGCTACGAGGACGGGCCGCCGGACAAGTGTACGGGGCTAGGAGGCCCGGCGCCGAGGTTTAGGAAAACACGCAAGGAAGGAAGGCGGGGCAGGCACAGCGGCGCTAGTAGTAGTACCAGATGCTCTTGTAGTCCTCAGGGTCCTCGCCGTACACCTCCTGCAGCATGTCAAGGTACATCTTTATCGACACCATGTCGGTGTACATGTAGGGGTCTACTAGCTGGATGTTCTTCTCCCAGGGGTGCCAGAGGTAGATGCGGCGGCCATCCGGCCGTATCATTATCAGCTCGTGGTCCTGCCATGCCCGGAGGTGGTTCTTGCCGAGCCTCGGCACGTTGAACACCGGCTCCTCGGTGCGGAAGGTGCCTGGGAGCAGCCTGGCCTCCTCCTTGCGCTCCTGGAGTATCCTCGCCACCGGGACGAGGTAGTCCTTGGTCTCCCACTTGCCCTTGGGGTAGAAGGTGTAGTAGGGGTCTATCCCCGCCTTCTTTAGCGCTATGCGCAGCGCCACCGTCTCGAAGCGGCGGCTGACCCAGAACGTGTAGACCTGCTGGTTGTACACCATCAGCCCGTTCCTCCTCAGCCGGTAGGCGGCCTCCGCCATCTCCGGCGTAACCTCGTAGGCCGACTCCACGTGGGTGGAGATGCTTAGGACGCGCTTGCCTGGCTCCACGTAGCTGCCGAGCATCTCGGCTAGCTCCTCGGTTATCCTGAAGGGGACGGTGACGAGTATCCTGGTGCCTATCCTTATGAGGTCTATGTGGGGGAGCTCCGACAGCCTCGACACTATGTGCTCTAGGAGGCTGTCGCCGAGTATCATCGGGTCGCCGCCGGTTATCAGCACGTCCCTTATCTCGGGGTGCTCGGCGAACCAGTCTATCGCCTTGTCTATGGCTTTCCTCGTGGGCACGCCGTTGGGGTCAAGGGCGGTCACTATCTCCCAGTTGCGCTGGCAGTAGACGCATATCTGCGGGCAGGTGTTGGCCGCCTTGAGTATCGCCACCATGGGGTAGCGGCGTGTTATCAGGGGGTGCGGGCTGGTGTCGTGTTCACCCATGAAGTCGAAGTAGTATTCGCGGTCCTCGCGGTGCTGCATCATGACCTTCACGTAGTGGAGGGGCGGCAGTACCTGGCGGCGCACCTGGTAGTCGTTGCTCCAGGGCGCGTCCAGGTCGAAGAGGTGGAGATAGTACGGGGTGACGCCGAAGGGTATGCGGTACTCTATGGCTTTCATCATTGCCTCTAGGTCTTGCTCGTCTATGTTTGCCAGCTCCTGTAGCACCTTAACGCCGCGCCTGCCCTTGAGCACGTTGCGGAAGTGCCACCGGTAGTCCCGCCAGTCGTCGAGCGTGCCGCCCAGCACGTCCAGTATCCTCTTCACGTTCTCGCGTCGCTTCTCCACCACCTTTGGCTCGAGGCCGCTCGGGTACCTCTCTATGTAGCGGCGCACCCTCCTGGACAGCTCGTCCAGGTAGTTGCTCCTAGCGATGCCTGCCGCGCGGCCCTTTATCCTGGTGAAGTCTACCTGCTCTAGCCCCTCGGCGTACTTGGCCGGGTAGATGTCGGGGCGCCCGTTTATAGCCTTGAAGAGGTGCTTGAACTCGTAGACGAAGCCCTCGTCGACCGAGGCGGCTGCGGAGCTGCCCTCCTGGGCCAGGCGCCAGAGGTGGAAGAGCGCACTGTACCCGGTGAGCTTCTCGTTACGGGGCGAGATTATGTTCTTGAAGACCCTTATCGCCTCCCTGGCTATCGAGTCCACGAGGGGGTGGAGCCTCCGCTCCGAGTTCATTAGGCTCCACTCGAGCTGGTTGAGGTAGATGAAGATGCTCCTCCTGGCCTCTTCGAGGCTGCTGCTGGTCCTCAGCATGTCGTAGACCTGTGGGTCCTCGCTCCAGAGGACGCGGTGGAGGTCGAGACCGGTGGCGGGCTTGCGCACCTGCAGCGGTATGTCGGTCTTGTTTATCCGAGAGTAGTCGTAGCCCTCTATCGCCGTAGGCGCGTGGGGGTATGCGTGCTGCGCCTCCATGGCTTTGCGCACCTAGCTGTACCCCAGCGAGGCGAGCCGGGGGGATTTACGAATTGGTTCCAGCAGGCGTTCTCGCCCAGTTTTTAGCACAGCTACGCGTGTATCAATAGGGCCACGTACTCGGCGAACACTTGTTCGGCGCACGGGTTGGCTAGGGGGCGTGCCGCGGCATGCTCCGGGTTGAGGCGCTGAGGGTAGTGCTGGGCGGCAGGGAGGTGCTCCACGGCGTCACGCTCGAGGCGCCTGCCGGCCAACTGACTGTGGTAGTGGGGCCGAGCGGTAGCGGGAAGACCACCCTGCTCCGCGCCGTGGCCGGCCTCGTAGAGTACGAGGGACGCGTCGTCATCGGCGGCGTGGTGGTTGACGCTATGCCGCCCTGGGAGCGCGGGGTCGCGATGGTGCAGCAGGTGCCCGGCCTCCTGCCACACATGAGCATACTGGCCAACGTGGCGCTCGCCGCCGAGCTGCGCCGCGGGCTCAGCCGGGGAGAGGCCGTCGAGCAGGCCAGGAGGCTCCTGGAGGAGGTGGGGCTGCGGGGCCTCGAGGACCGTAGGCCGGGCGAGCTCAGCGGGGGACAGCTGCAGCGGGCGGCGATAGCGGCCGCGCTGGCGACTGGCGCGGAGCTGCTGCTCCTCGACGAGCCGCTGAGCCACCTCGACAGGCTCACCGCGGAGAGGCTGCGGGGCCTGCTGGCCTCGCTGCCCGCAAGGGGGGCCACCGTGCTCCACGTGACCCACGACCTGGACGAGGCACTGGCCCTGGCAGACCGCATGGTGGTGCTCCACGGGGGCCGTGTGGAGGCGCAGGGCGACGCTGAGGCTGTCTACCGGTGCCCCGGCAGCCGGCGGGCGGCCGAGCTGCTGGGCCACGGAATAGTGGAGGGCGCGGCCCTCGGAGAAGCCGGGGGGCTCTACAGCGCCGCACCCGACTACGTTATACTCCACCCCTCCCCTGGCTCACCCTGGGTCGTGACGGCCGCGGTTAGAGAGCGCGGCCGCCTGAGGCTCACCGCCAGGCACACCGGGGGCCTGGGGGTGCTGCACAGCTTCCACCCCGCCACCGGCGGCCCCCCGGCGAGGCCCGGGGAGCGCGTGGAGCCCGAGCTGGTGGCCGAGCCCTGCCGCCTGGAGGGATGAGACGGGGCTTGAGGGTGAAGACGTCAGCGGCCTGGATAGCTGCCCTGGCCGCCGCGGCGGCGCTCCTAGCGGCGGGGGAGAACGCTGCGGCCCCCCTAGTGCTGACGGGGTACTGTAGCGGCGCCGCCTGCAGGGCCTCCATCTACCTCGAGAGGGGGCTAGCCGTCTCCGGCGTCAGCCTCGCCGCGGACGGGTGCAGCGCCACCTACCATGCCCCCGGCGTCCTCTACCTCAGGCCCGGCGTCGTGGAGCTAAGCGCCGCCGCGGAGCGGGCGTCCCTGGTGGAGGGTAGGCACGTCACGCTGCTCCAGGGCCACGCCTCCTGCCCCCGGCTGGGGGAGGCGGGGGGCAGGCTGGCCGCCTCCTACCGGGCGGTGCTGCGCCCCGGCTACGCCTTCGTGGCGGAGCTGCCCCGCCTCCTGTGCGGCAAGCCCGGCTACCTGGTGGTCTCCACTAACGCCACGAGGCCGGTGGTCATGAAGCTCTACATAGGCGGCTCCACTCTGGCCCTTGAGTACCGGGGGCTGGCCACGCCCAGGGGCGTGGTCGTGCCTCTCGTGGGGCAGCACGCGTGCTACACGCGCCTAGTGGTCTCCCCCGTCTCCTCCGCCGAGGGCCCCGCGGCGCTGCACATCAGCCTCTACCTAGCCAAGAAGGCCGTCAGGGCGACGCTGCTAGCTAGCGGCGCCAGGCCCGTCGTTTTCGAGCTGCCGGTGCTGCGTGGAGGAGAAGACGCCGTGGGCGGCTAGGATGGAGCCCGCTGCCAGGGCCGCGCCGCCGGCGACGTCAGCCAGGTAGTGGTTCCCGCTGGCCAGCACCGCTACGGCCATCGCCAGGGGCCAGAGAGGGGCCGCCCGGCAGAGGCGGCGCGACAGGCGGCAGGCGCCGTAGGCCGCGAGCACCGCGTACGCCACGTGGAGGCTCGGGAACGAGGCGTAGGGGTCCGCGGAGGCGAACCCGTCCAGCAGGGCCCTGGCCCCGCGCTCCACCCCCGGCACCACCATCCAGGGGGGAGCGGTGGGGAGGACTGCGAATACCGCGGAGGCCAGCCCGGAGACAAGCAGCATCTCGTAGACGAGCTCCCAGAAAAGGGGCGGGTCCAGCAGCGCCGCCAGCCCGGAGACGAGGAGCAGGTGCGCTGGGTGCGCAAGGTAGACGACGCGAGAGGCTAGCATGACTGCGCTGTTGCCCCCCAGCACCAGGCAGAGCGGCCGCCCGGCCACAGCAGTGTCGAGCCACAGGAGGCCCCCATAGTAGGCCTCCAGGGCGCCGCCGGCCGCCGCGGCGAGGTAGGCGAGCCGGTACATGGCCAGCGCCGCCAGCCCGGCGGCGGCCAGGGCCGCCAGCCGCCACGGGGCTCCACTCCCCCGCGTCGTCTTCAAGGCGTCCACCGGGTGTCCGCGGCCAGTCGCCTGGGCAGGCCGAGGAATGGCGCCGCCCTCCTAAACCTGGAGGGGCCGAGTATCCTCGCCAGCAGCCAGGGTGTAAGGCGGCGGCCCTGGCTGCGTGCGCGCAGTATCTCCCTGGCCGCCTTGGGCCCTATTCCGGGGACGCGGAGAAGCTCCTGGAGGCCCGCCTCCTCCGGGTCCACGGGGAACCAGTCCGGGTGGCTGCGGGCCAGGGCCTCCTTGAGGCTGGCGCCGGGCGGCGGGGCTTGGAGCATCCCGTCGCCGCCCAGGAGTGGCTCGAAGTCCTCCGGGGCGAAGCCGTAGCCGCGGATGAGCCTGGAGGCCTCGTATAGGAGGCCCGTCCTCTCGGGCGGCGTGGGCGGCCTCTTCTCGGCCAGCGGCGTCCCCGGCACCGGCGTGTAGGGGCTGTAGTGCACCACTCCGACGCCGGCCCGGTGGAGGAGCCAGGTCAGCCTTATCAGCTCCCTGTCGCTCTCCTCGGCCGCGCCCACGACGAGCTGTGTTGAGACCCTGCGGGGGTCGGCGGCGTAGTCGGCCGCGAGCAGCAGCCTCGAGTAGAGGTCGAGGCCCCAGCTCCCCTTGCTGGGGGCTATCTCCGAGAACGCCGCGGGCGAGGCCGCCTCGAGGTTGAGGCTCACCCGGTCCGCCGCCTCGAGGGCACGCCGTATCAGCCACCCAGGCGCCCCCGGCATGAGCTTGAGGTGCAGGTAGCCCCTGTAGCCCCTTCTCCTCAGCTCCTCGGCTGTCTCTACGAGCTCGAGGGTGACGTCCTCCGGGTCGCGGTAGAGCCCGCTGCTGAGAAAGAGGCCGCCGACCAGGCCGCGGCGCCACGCTGCGAGGAAGGCGCGCGCCAGGCGCTCCCTGCCCCAGTAGCTGCGGCTCCTGCGGCAGAAGACGGCGAAGGGACAGTAGCGGCAGTCCATCCTGCAGCCCGTGGAGTAGAGGGCTTTGAAGAGGCGGCCCCCGGTGGAGGAGTAGACAGGGGCCTCGACCTCGTCGCCGGCGTCTAGCCTGAGGCGGATGCTCCTCCACTTACGGGGGTCGGTAGAGCCGCGTGCGCGTGCAGGCATCTCCACCGGTACCCGCGGGCTACGCAGCTACCGGGCCGGGTGCCGGGGGGCTCATCTAGTTTCCGGAGCCGCCGAGGGCGCCGCCTCGAGCACCTCCTCGACGATCCCGGGGAGCTTCTCGAACACCCAGTCAGGGCTCCACCCCATGGTTGAGACCCGCACCACCCTGTCCCTCAGCTCCCCCATGCCGCGGGCGACGCGTATCCCCCTCCGCGCCAGCTCCTCGGCCAGCACGCTGCTGGGCACCGGCGTGCGGAAGGCGGCCAGGGTCCAGGCCCGGTGCTCGGGGCTGGAGACGAGCGGCTCGAGGGGCATCGAGGAGTAGAGCCTCTCAGCCCTTAGGCGGTGGCGCGTCCTCCACTGGGCGGCCCCGTACTCGTCTATGAGGCGGAGCGCCTCGACCATCGCGTTGAGCAGCGTGACGGCGGGCGTGTAGGGCGTCTCCCTCCGCCGCCGGTGGAACCTCGCGACCTTGCCGAGGTCCAGGTAGTTCGGCACAGGCCCCGGGGCGCCGCGCTCCTCGAGCAGCCTGGCGACCTCCTCATCGACGAGGACGAAGCCGAGCCCCGGGGGGCCGGCCAGCGCCTTCTGGGACGCAGTGGCCACCGCGTCCACGGTGCCCGGGGCGGGCACGGGCTCGCCCGCGAAGGCGGACACCGCGTCGACGAGCACCCTGGCGCCGGCCGCGTGGCCGGCCTCGGCTATCTTCTCCACCTCCCGGTAGCTGAGGCCCATGCTTGTCTCCGTGTAGACCACCGCGACCGCGTCGTAGGCGCGGGTCTCGAGCCTGCCGAGCACGGCGTCCAGGGGGACTGGAGCGCCTGGCCGCGGCGCCTCGACGGGGTCGACGACCGCGCCTCTGCGCCTCAGTGTGTCAGCGAGCCGCTCGCCGAACTCGCCGTGGCTAACCACGAGCACGCGGTCGCCTGGCCGCGTAAGGCTCCAGGCCATGGACTCCACGGCCAGCGTCCCGCTCCCCGTCAGTACTAGTGCCTCGCCGCCGCCGGCTATCTCTACGAGCAGCCGCCGCACCTCGTCGAGGACGCGGCGGAAGCCCTCGCTGCGGTGGCTCACCGCCTGCACGGCCTGCGCCCTGACCACTCTCTCGTGCAGCATCACGGGCCCGGGCGTGAGCAGCACCTCTCCCCCGGTTTTCTCCACCAGAAGGCCACCTCCACGGCCGGCATGGACTCTGGCGGCGCCTCACAGCGCCTCGGGCGGAAAACAGGCGGACGCGTAGTCTACGGTCACTCTCCCGGAGGGGCGCCGGCTCTGCATCCTAGGAGTTTTTACCGCAGCCGAGTGAGTCGGCGAGGGCGTCTATCAGCTTCCTGGCTGTCTCCTCCGCCACCCTGCGCTGGGCCTCGATGGTTGAGGCGCCTATGTGGGTGGTGATCACCACGCGTGGATGCTCTACCAGCTTCTTCTCGGCGTCGGTGGCGGGCGGCTCGTGCTCGAGCACGTCCAGCGCCGCCGCGCCGACGATGCCCTCCTCGAGCCCCCATAGCAGCGCCTCGGCGTCGACTACTGCGCCCCTGCTAGTGTTGACCAGTATCACACCCGGCTTCATTGTCTTCACCTCCTCCCAGCTTATCAGGTGCCTCGTCCTGGGCGTCAACGGCACGTGGAGGGACACCGCGTCGGCCACGCGCAGCGCCTCGTAGAGGTCGTAGACCGGCGTGGCGCCGAGCTTCACCGCGTGCTCGTCTATGTTAACAACGTCGTAGGCAACCACGTCCATACCGATAGCCTTCGCTATCTGGGCGACCCGTCTACCGATCCTACCGAACCCGACGACGGCAAGCGTCTTGCCATAGAGCTCGGTGCCGAGAACCTTCTTCCAGACACCCCTCCTGGCAAGCTCCATGCTCTCCGCCAGCCGCCTCGCAGCAGCTATGAGAAGCCCTATTGTTAGCTCGGCGACGCTCTGCGTGGCCGCAGCGGGCGCGTTGACAACCCTTACCCCTAGCTCGCCGGCGGCGCGGAGGTCTATGTTGTCCAGCCCCACGCCCGCCCTGGCTACCACGCGCAGCCTCCTAGCCCTGCGGAGGACCTCGGCGTCGACGCGGGTACGGCTCCTCACAACCAGCGCGTCGTAGCCACCCACTATGTTGAGCAGCTCCCCGCGGCTTATTGTCGGCCGGTAGTCCACGTGGAGCCCGGCCCCGTGGAGGGTCTCGAGAACGAGGTCATCCACGGGGTCGGTTACTAGCACACGGAGACCCTCAAGGCAGCCCCTCAAGGCAGCTATCCTCTCGGCGAATCCAACGGCATCACCCCGTGGGGTAGGCAGCCGCTCCAACCGAGAGGAGAACCACCACACGCCCACCATGGGCTTATAAAAATTACCCCGGAGGGCCTAGCGGCTCCCCCGCAGCAGCTCCACGAAGAGCCTAAACCCCCTGCCCAGCACACTAGGATGCCTAATAGTCACCACGTTGCCGTCCCTAGCCGCGTCATCCTCGACATAGACGCCGCCCGCGTTGACAACGTCATCCCTTATACCGGGGTTGGCTGCGATCCTCCGCCCCCTCACAACGCCGGCAGAGATAAGCACCTGAGGCCCATGACATATCGCGACAACGGGCCGCCCCTCCTCAACCATCCTCTTCGCGATCTCTACGGCCTCCGGGTAGCGCCTCACCCGGTCCGGGCTCCTACCGCCCGGTATCACCAAGACGTCGAACTCGCCCAGCCTCTCCAGGGCCCCACGGTAGTCCAGGCCGACCTCCACCTCTAGGCCATACTTGCCTCTAACCACGCGCGGACGGGGCTCAAGCCGCCCCGAGGCTGGGTCGTAGCGGGGCACATCACTATACCTTCTCGAAGAGGCAACGACATGCGTGAAACCCTCCTCCGCGAGACGGTGAACAGCGTAGAAGTACTCGAAGTCGTCAAACCCGTCCTCGAGGAGCACAAGGGCCACCGGCAAACAGTCCCACCCCTAGAGCCCTGGAGAGCCTGGAGGCGTGTATCAGGGTATTATCCTAGACGGGGCTTGCCGGGGCTGCGGCCACCCCTACACCTGAAAACCGGGCCCCGAGGTGTGCGAGCCGCTGGATGCAGGGGGAGGAGCAGGGGGCTTGAAGTGGCCTGCGAAGCACACGGCCGGCCTTGACCCTGGGCTCGCTGGGCCAGGGGCCTTCGACCACCCCGCGGTCCGGGAGTGGTGGCGCTGGCTCCGGGAGGAGTACCGGCCCTCATACCCTGTGGCCCTGGTGACGCCCTGCAG